>Ga0114978_10000079_pt1 | contig 74905 bp, 82 predicted proteins | sample S_140212_EF_Meta_FD_87027 | JGI IMG/M metagenome (GOLD analysis project Ga0114978, IMG submission 87027) | Freshwater microbial communities from Lake Simoncouche, Canada to study carbon cycling - S_140212_EF_MetaG | ecosystem: Environmental > Aquatic > Freshwater > Lake | place: Lake...
AATGGCGCCACCCAACGGTTTACGCAAAGCTTCTGCTAAATCGCGCGCAACACGATCTGTGGGTCCACCTGCAACAAAGGGAACAACCAATGTAATAGGTTTGTCTTTGATGGGGAAGTCTGAAGCTTGCACGCTTGCAATGGAAGCGATAGCCAAAACAATAGAGGTAAATGAGTTGATCATGAATTTTTCCTGTGTGCGAAATTGAGAATTAAATAGATTAAAAGAACATTGTCTCTCAATAAATCAAAAAAACGTAGGGGAGACTACTTATTTTTATTTATAAGTTCTAGCATCTTCAATGACTTTGCCATCGTTTGGTAAACTGCCCACTTTGACGATTTGAACTTGGGCGCGAAGTTTGGTGACATCGCGAACCGCATCGCTGATTTTTTGAACCCATGACTCGTCGGAGTTGTTGGCTTCAATCATCAGTGTCATTTCATCGTTGGCCATTTCGCCACTCACCACAAGCCTTGCTTTTTGAATATCAGAAAACCGTTTGACCACTTGAGCGACTTGACCTGGATGCACAAACATGCCGCGCACCTTGGTAGTTTGATCGGCGCGACCCATCCAACCTTTGATGCGTGCGTTGGTTCGGCCTGTGGGACATTGACCCGTGAGCACAGCAGACAAGTCGCCTGTTCCAAATCGAATCAATGGGTAATCGGGGTTGAGCGTGGTGATGACCAACTCACCCACTTCACCAGGTGCCACAGGGTCGCCCGTGCCTGGTCGAACAATTTCAACAATCACGCCTTCATCTAATACGAGGCCTTCGCGAGATGAAGTTTCGTATGCAATCAATCCCACATCGGCTGTTGCAAAACATTGATAGGCATCAATGCCGCGCTCAGTGAGCCAGTCGCGCAAAGATGGTGTAAAGGCTTCGCCACCCACCATTGCTTTTTTGACGCAGGCAAGAGGCACACCCATCTCAATGGATTTTTCGACAATGATTTTTAAAAAACTGGGGGTTCCGATGTAGCCAGCAGGCTGTAACTCGGCCATGGCCAACACTTGTTGTTCGGTTTGCCCCGTACCACCTGGAAAAACAGTGCATCCCACTGCGTGCGCACCGCTTTCCATCATGAATGCGCCGGGTGTGAAGTGGTAATTGAAACAATTGTGAATCAATTCGCCCGATCGAAAACCTGCGGCATAAATAGCACGTGCAAGTCGCCAATAATCTGATCGTGCAGCATCGGGCTCATAAATAGTTCCAGGACTTGCAAACACATGCGGCATGGACTTGCCATATCGAATTGCAGAAAAACCACCAAATACATCAGTTGCGCGTTGGACTTTTTGACGCGCCAACAATTCGTGTTTGCGTGTGACAGGTAATTTAGATAAAGCTTGCCTGTTATTAATGCTACTGGCGTCAACTCCTTCTAACAATTGCTTAAACGCTGTTGTGTATTTTTGTGCATTTGCAATTTGCAAAGGAAGCGCAGCCATCTGCTCGGCTTCGCGTTGATCGGTCGAACGCGTTTCGAGTTGATCGTAAAAATGACTCATGAAAATTCCAGTAAATCTGTAACAGCAAAGTTTTTTTAAATCGTCAAGCCAACCAACGCTTGCGACGCTTGTAACTTTTCACATCCTTGAAACTCTTGCGCTCGCCGCCACCCATGCCTAAATAAAATTCTTTAACGTCTTCATTGTTGGCGAGTTCTTTGGCTTGTCCATCCATCACAATGCGACCCGACTCCATGATGTAGCCGTAGTCTGCATATTTGAGCGCCATATTGGTATTTTGTTCGGCTAGAAGGAAGGTTACTTTTTCTTTATCGTTGAGATCTTTGACAATATTAAAAACTTCTTCAACAATTTGTGGCGCCAATCCCATAGAGGGCTCATCCAACAACACCATGCTGGGGTTGGCCATGAGTGCTCGGCCAATGGCGCACATTTGTTGCTCGCCACCCGATGTGTACGCCGCTTGTGAAGTGCGTCTTGTTTTGAGACGCGGAAAATAGTTGTAAACCTTTTCTAAGTTAGCAGCAATTTCGCCTTTGTCTTTGCGCGTGTATGAACCCGTTAATAAGTTTTCTTCGATGGTGAGGTGAGCAAAACAATGTCTGCCCTCCATCACTTGGACCACACCGCGTTGCACCAAATCAGAGGGTGATAAATTTTCGATGCGCTCACCACGCAACTCGATGCTACCTTTTGTAACTTCACCACGCTCGCCTTTGAGTAAATTGGAAACTGCGCGCAGGGTGGTAGTTTTGCCCGCACCATTGCCGCCCAAAATAGCCACGATACTGCCTTGAGGCACTTGCAAGGAAACGCCTTTGAGCACCAAGATCACATGGTTGTAAATCACTTCAATGCCATTGACATTGAGAACAATGTTTTGCGAATTCATATCGACTTTCGATTAAGACCAACACCGAATATGGCACGCCACACTCGATGTTGGTGGCTCGTGAGAACCACCAACAGCACAGCTTATTGAATAAACAAATTTCCGTGCACTGTTACATCAAGATTGGCAATCGGCAGGTGTGCGACGTGTGATTTTTTTCTCAGCGGCGTATTTTTCTGCAAATTGTTTGACTAATGGTTTGATGATGGATTCATCGGCCTCAATCCAGTCGGAGCTGTAGTTCCACTTTTTGCCATCCCATGTGTGCATGCGTGCAGAACGCGAGCCTTCATGGTCAACACAAGTAGTACTCAAAGGTCGCATGACTGTGTTGAGTTTGAGTACGCTTAAACGTTTTGCATCGATTGACAAGTTTTCAAGTCCCCAACGAATTTGATCGCCGTTCATGACTTTGCCTTTTCCAAAACGCTCTTGTGCGCGACGCACAGCCTCTACACCCATCGCAGCACTGACCATGCCTCGGTTGTACAAAACAGAACCGACTTCATCAATCGGTCCAGTGCCTTGTTTTTTATCGTGCACGAACTTTTTGATGTCAACCAATACAGGGCCACCTTCGCCAGTTGCAACGAGTCCGTTGTAGCCTTTGGCGCCATCACCAATGTCTTTGACATCGGGCTCACCGGCAGACCACCACACACCGTACATTTTTTCGCGCGGATAACCTGTTGCTACGGCTTCTTTGAGTGCCGCAGAATTCATCACGCCCCACCCCCACAAGAGAACATAGTCGGGGCGGTTTTGACGAATTTGCAACCATGTGGCTTTTTGTTCAATGCCAGGCGCTGTAACAGGAAGCAATGTGAGCTCAAAGCCTTGCATTTTGGAGCGCTCTTGCAACAAAGGAATCGGCTCTTTGCCATAAGGACTGTCGTGATAGACCAATGCAATTTTTTTACCTTTGATGTTGCCACCTTCTTTTTTGGTGATGTACTGCATGATGATGTCAGCACCCGACCAATAAGTTCCCATCAATGGAAAATTCCATTTAAAAATACCACCATCGCTGGATTCAGAACGGCCATAGCCTGCAGTAATCAATGGATTTTTATCGCCTGGCGCTTTTTCAGTCAATGCAAACGTAATGCCAGTTGAAAGCGGTTGAAAAATAGCACCTTGTGCATTTCCCTTCAGGCGCTCATAACACTCCACACCACGCGCTGTGTCATAGGCGGTATCGCACTCTTCAAATGCAATCTTCACACCATTGATACCACCGTCACGCGCATTGATGAGTTTGAGGTAATCCACAAAACCATTGGCCCATGGCACACCATTGGGCGCGTATGCACCCGAGCGATACGGCAATACTGGGAAATACTGCTCTTTGGCTTGCGCCGTCGCCACAGTGGACACCAAGGCTGATAGCCCTGCGGTCACCAGCGTAATTGCTAATGTCAAATGACGAAACTTCATACAGGTCTCCTTCTTTAAAAAAACAAACACGAACACAAAAATATCAGTGGGGAAATGGCCAGATGCGCATTTTTTGTTTGCCAATACTCCACAACCTTGCCAAGCCGTGTGGCTCCACAATCAAAAACCAAACAATGAGTGCCCCAAAAATGATGAACTCTGCATGTGTGATGTTGGCCGTGCTGATGGTGATACCAACTGCTTGACCGATGACGGGTAAAAATTGATTGATTGCAATGGGCAACACAACCATAAACGCCGCGCCAAAAAAACTGCCCATGATGGAACCCAGACCACCCAAAATCACCATGAACAACAAATTGAATGAACGATCAACCGAGAAAGCAGCAGGCTCCCACGAACCGAGATACACAAAGGCCCACAAGCCGCCCGCAACACCAACAATGAATGAGCTGACTGCAAATGCGCTGAGCTTGGCGTACATGGGGCGAATACCAATCACGGCCGCTGCAACGTCCATGTCGCGTATCGCCATCCATTCACGTCCAATCGCGCTTCTGACTAAATTTTTGGCAAGCAGTCCAAACACCATTAAAAACCCCAAACAGAAAAAATATTTTTCTAAAGGTGAGTTCACAGAAAATCCAAACACTTGCAGATCGGATACTGCTGCTACACCTGATGCGGAATCGTTGGTGAACCATTTGATGCGCAAAAAAGCCCAGTCGCAAAAAAATTGTGCCGCTAATGTGGCCACTGCCAAATACAAACCTTTTACACGCAAACTCGGTATGCCAAACAATATGCCCACTAGGGTTGCAAACACGCCACCCAATAACAAAGCCACAATAACAGGCATGCCATCGACGCGAATAAAGAAGTTGTATGCAGCATACGCACCAACGGCCATAAAACCACCCGAGCCGAGTGAAATTTGTCCGCAATAGCCCACCAAAATATTCACGCCCAACGCTGCCAAAGCCAATATTAAAAATGGAATCAAAATGGCGCGAAAGATGTATTCATCGGCGAGCAATGGAATGCCCACCAACGCAAACGCCAACAGCAACATAATGCCCCAACGATCTTGTGCAATCGGAAAAATTTGTTGGTCTGAACGGTAAGACGTTTTGAATTGACCGTTTTCTCTGTAAAACATGTTGTGCCTCTTTTGATGGCTTAAACGCGATCAATGATTTTTTCGCCAAACAAGCCTTGTGGTCTGAATAACAAAACAATCAACGCCAACACATAAGCAAACCAGATTTCAATACCGCCACCGACATAGGGGCCTAAAAACACTTCAGATAATTTTTCGCCAACTCCAATGATGAGACCACCAATGATGGCGCCAGGCACTGAAGTGAGTCCACCCAAAATCACCACGGGCAATGCGCGCATCGCAACTGTTGATAAGGTGAATTGAACGCCAAGCTTAGAGCCCCAAATCACACCCGCAACCAAGGCCACCACACCTGCCACACACCAAACAATCACCCAAATGCGATCGAGTGGAATACCAATCGATTGCGCGGCTTGGTGGTCATCGGCCACTGCTCTCAGTGCACGACCAGTTGCAGTTTTTTGAAAAAACAAAGTGAGCATGCCAACCAATGTCGCCGCAATCGCCGCCGCAATTAAATCTTCTTGATTGATGAGCAGACCACCGTCAAAAATATTTTGAAAAGCCATCACTGGTTCTTTGGGCATGCCAATGTCGATTTTGTAAATGTCAGAGCCAAAAATAGTTTGACCGATGCCGTCTAAAAAATAAGCAACGCCCAATGTGGCCATCAACAAAGTCGTTCCTTCTTGATTGACCAAGTGATGCAAAACCCAGCGCTCAATCGACCAAGCCACCACAAACATCACAACAACCGCAACAGCAAATGACAGCAATACATTGACCACAAAATTATCGAGGCCCGTCCAAGCTGGAATCCATTCTGCAAAACGCGCCATTGCCAATGCAGCAAACAAAACCATCGCGCCTTGCGCAAAATTAAAAACACCCGACGCCTTAAAGATCAAAACAAATCCCAATGCGACCAATGAATAAAGCATGCCAGCCATGAGGCCGCCAATGAATGTTTCTAAAAAGAATGCCATGATGCTGTCCTGTTAATGCGATGTGCCGAGGTAAGCGGTGATGACTTCCTCGTTGTTGCGAATTTCTTCAGGTGTGCCGTCGCCAATTTTTTTACCATAATCGAGCACCACCACGCGATCTGAAATATCCATCACCACGCTCATGTCGTGTTCAATCAACACGACTGTGGTACCGAACTCGTCGTTCACATCCAACACAAAACGACACATGTCTTGTTTTTCTTCGACGTTCATACCAGCCATCGGTTCATCAAGCAACAACACTTGTGGTTCAAGTGCCAATGCACGACCTAAATCGACACGCTTTTGCAAACCATAGGGCAATTGACCCACGGGTGTTTTGCGAAAAGCTTGAATTTCTAAAAAGTCGATGATGTGTTCCACATAGTCGCGGTGCATGGCTTCTTCGCGCTCTGCAGGGCCAATTCGCAAAGCTTGCAAAAAGATATTGCTCTTCATGCGCAGGTTTCTACCCGTCATGATGTTGTCAAGCACACTCATGCCTTTAAATAAAGCCAAATTTTGAAACGTGCGCGCAATTCCCATGGTGGCTACTTCGTGGCTGTCCATGTGATCAAAGGTTTTACCTTTAAAAGAAATTGTTCCTTGCTGTGGTGTGTAAACACCGTTGATGCAATTGAGCATTGAGCTTTTACCCGCACCGTTGGGGCCTATGATGGAGCGTATTTCGTGTTCGCGCACATTGAAAGAAATATCAGTAAGCGCTTTCACACCGCCAAAGCTCAAACTGATGTTGCTCACATCCAAAATCACATCGCCTATTTGTTTGCTCATGCGGCTTTCCCCACTGTCACAAAGGTTTGTGCATCGCTGATGTTGAGTGTGGCGCTTACACTGCCACTTCTGCCGTCTTCAAACTTAACGGCAGTTTCTACAAACTGCTGTGTTTTGCCGTCATACAAAGCGTCAACAAGGACGCTGTATTTTTCGGCAATGTAGCCACGTCTGACTTTGTTCGTACGTGTGAGTTCACCATCATCGGCATCGAGTTCTTTGTGCAGTATCAAAAAGCGACTCACTTGTGAGCCCGCCAATAATTCATCTTGCGCTAAATCTGCATTGACTTTTTCTACACAACCTAAAATCAATTCATACACTTCTTGCTTTTGTGCCACATCGGTATAGCCCGCATAAGGCAAGTTGCGTCGCTCGGCCCAATTGCCCACTGCATCAAAATCAATGTTGATCATGACGCATACTTTTTCACGTTGATCGCCATAAGCAACCACTTCCTTGATGTAAGGAAAAAATTTGAGTTTGTTTTCAACATACTTGGGTGCAAACATAGCACCATCGTTGGCGCCACCTTTGATGCGACCCACATCTTTGACTCGATCGATGATTTTGAGATGGCCTTGGCTGTCAATAAATCCTGCATCACTGGTGTGATACCAGCCATCGGCTGTTAATACTTCTGCAGTTGCTTGTGGATTTTTGTAATATTCTTTGAGCAGCCCTTTGGACTTGACCAATATCTCGCCCACATCGGACACTTTGATTTCAACACCTTTGCAAGGTATGCCCACTGTATCGGCTTTGGCTTGGTTGTCGGGTTGCAAGCAAACAAACACCGCTGTTTCTGTGGAGCCATACAACTGTTTGAGATTGACTCCAATCGATCTGTAAAACAAAAACAGATCGGGGCCAATGGCTTCGCCCGCGGTGTACGCCACACGCACGCGAGACATACCTAAATTATTGCGCAAAGGCCCATACACGCACAAGTTACCTACTGCATACAACAACGCGTCAACAACGCCGAGCGATTTGCCGTCAGTTTTAGCGGGACCACAACGCTTGGCCACATCCATGAAAAAATGAAACATGCTTTTTTTGATGGTGCCCGCATCTTCCATGCGAATCATCACGCTGGTGAGCAAACCTTCAAACACACGCGGGGGGGCAAAATAATAGGTGGGGCCCACTTCTTTTAAATCGATAGTGACCGTGACCGCAGACTCTGGGCAATTGACCACATAGCCACAACACAACCATTGCGCATAACTAAAAATATTTTGACCAATCCACGCAGGTGGCAAATAGGCCAACACTTCTTCGTGTTCTGTGAGGCGATCAAACTCGGCGCCTGCTTGTGCACGATCGAGCAAACTGCGATGGGTATGAACGACGCCTTTGGGGTTGCCCGTGGTGCCCGATGTAAAAAACATCGCGGCTACATCATCGGGGTTTGATTGGTTGATTTCATTTTGAAAAAACGCGGGATTCTTTTGCGCAAATTTTTTTCCTTGCTCAATCAAATCATCAAGCGCCGACAAACCAGGCTCATCGTACTTACGAAGACCACGTGGGTGTTCAAAATAAATTTTTTGAATATGTGGACACTGCGTTTTAATTTCGATGAGCTTATCAACCTGCTCTTGGTCTTCCGCCACACAAAAAGAAACTTCAGCATTGTTAATAGGAAAAACATATTCAGAGGATGCTGCGTCTTGATAAAGCGGAATTGGAATCGCCCCCAACGATTGCGCGGCCAACATCACCGCATACAAACGCGGACGGTTAGAGCCCACCACGACCATATGGTCGCCACGCTCGAGCCCTGCCAAATGCATACCGCAAGCCATGTTTTGCGTGAGATGCATCATGTCCGACCAACTCCAAGCCTGCCAAATGCCGTATTCTTTTTCACGCATGGCGCTCGCTTGGGGGCGCTTTTGACTGTGTTCTATTAATAGATGAGGAAACGTGGTTTCCATAATCAAACCCTTTGCTACAACATTCAACGCTTGTGCTGTCTCATGGAGGACACCACATAGATTAATATGGATGGTATGTTCTGGATTGACGCTATTTTGTCTTTTCAACGACAATTTAGGGAAGACCCCTAGATGAACTGACCCCATCCTGACAATGCAGACCCATTCCAAGAGCCCAACGCTTCATCAACGCAGACGCGCGCCAACCGAGCAAGAGTTGAAGGACATTCCTTGGCTTGATTTGTTAACAGTGGCCGAAAAAGAAATGGCTGTTACAAATCTCTATGTGAGCAATGCACAGGTAGGCGACTATGTGTGCCGAATCGGTAAACCCCCGACCTATTGGTTTGGCGTGATTGACGGACTGCTTAAGATGAGCACCACCAACGCGCAAGGCGAAAGCGTCACATTCACAGGCTTGTCGCCCGGCGGTTGGTTTGGCGAAGGAACGCTCATTAAATTGGAGTCTTATCGATATAACGTGCAAGCCTTGCGTAACAGTTTGGTCGCAGGTATGCCCACCGCAACTTTTCAATGGTTGCTTGATCACTCGATTGGATTCAATCGATTTGTGATGAATCAACTCAATGAACGTTTGGGACAATTCATTGCAGCGCGAGAAATTGATCGTATCAACAATCCCGATATTCGAGTGGCGCGCAGTTTGGCGGCTTTGTTCAATCCTGCATTGTTTCCAAGCGTCGGCGAGTTGTTACAAATCACTCAACAAGAATTGGGCTACCTTGTCGGTTTATCGCGTCAACGCGTCAATGTCGCCCTCAATGCATTAGAAAAATTAGGTTATATCAAAGTTTCGTATGGCACGATTCAGGTTTTAAATTTATCCGCGTTACGATCAAGCGGATTGGACAACACATGAACAATGAAGCAATTCGACTCAACAAACGTATGGCCGAACTGGGCATGTGCTCGCGCCGAGAGGCCGATGATTGGATCAGTCGCGGTTGGGTCAGAGTGAATGGTCAACCCGCTGTATTGGGTGTGCCTGTGTTGCCCACAGACCTCATTGAAGTATCGCAACAAGCGCGTGGCTTACAAAAAAAATCAATCACCATATTAATTCATAAGCCTGTGGGGTATGTGAGTGCGCAAGCCGAAGATGGTCACACACCTGCGGTGCAATTATTTCAAGCGCAAAACAGATGGCGCGAAGACAAATCGTCGCATCGATTTTCAAACGATCAATTAAGAGGACTCGCGCCCGCTGGGCGCCTGGATATTGATTCGGTGGGAATGCTGGTGATGACGCAAGACGGTCGCATTGCGCGTCAATTGATTGGTGAAGATTCACGGATCGAAAAAGAATATTTGGTACGCGTGCAATTGGGCGAGACGATTCAAAATGTGCAAGCGGCTTTTGATTCACGCCAACTCAATTTACTGCGTCACGGTTTGTCGCTCGATGGTAGATCATTGCGACCTGCACAAGTGGAATGGCAAAACCCCGAGCAACTGCGCTTTATATTAACAGAGGGGCGCAAGCGACAAATTCGACGCATGTGCGAACTCGTTGGACTTCATGTCATTGGACTCAAACGCGTTCGAATGGGTCGCGTCAAGTTAGGGCACTTGCCTCAAGGTCAATGGCGTTATTTGGGTGACGACGAAAAGTTTTAGAAAAGAAAGATCTGTTGAAATGGTAAAAAATATTTTTTTGGTTTATAGCTTTATTTTTTCGATTGCGATTCACGCGCAAACGCCAACTGTCAATGCCATTTGCAGTACCGATCAATCCTGGTGCGAAATGGCGGCGAGTGAATTTCAAAAAGCAATGGGCATGCGCGTTTTGCAAACACACAAACCCACAGGAGAGGCACTTGCACAATTACGCGCCGAAGCAAGCAATCCCAAAACCGATATTTGGTGGGGCGGCACAGGCGACCCCTTTTTACAAGCTGCAGAAATCGGATTGCTTGAATCCTATAGACCTGCTTACATCAATGACTTGCAAAGCTGGAGCGTGCGTCAGTATGAGATAACTCAAAACATGGTGGGGCGGGTTTTATACCAGTGGGATTGGTTTTGGTTACAACACCGAAGTATTAAAAAAGAAAAAATTACCGGTGCCGCAGCGTTGGTCAGACATGATCAAACCGATTTACAAAGGTGAAGTCGGAATTTCTCACCCAGCATCAAGTGGCACGGCCTACACCATCATAGCGGGCTTGGTGCAACTCATGGGCGAAGAAAAAGGCTTTCGACTATCTCAAAGTATTACACAAAAACATCACGCAATACACACGCAGCGGTCAAGCACAAGCGCCTAATGTGGCCAAAGGTGAAGTAGCCAACGGTATTAGTTTTATTTTTGGATTTGATGGATGGAGGCACAATAAATACCAGTGGTGTCACTCGCGCCCTGCGAAGGCACGAGTTATGAAATTGGCGGTATCGCACTCATCAAAGGCGCGCGCAACACGGCCAACGCTAAACGCTATTATGATTGGCTCATGAGCCCTATTGGGCAAGCCATCGGCGGGAAAGCCAATAGTTGCAAGTGCCCGCCAACAAAACATTTAAGCTCGACCCGCGCATCCCAGCCATCGACAATATGCGCCTAATCAAGTACGACTTTGAGAAATACGGCAAGGCCGCCGAGTGCCGTCGCCTGATCGATCGCTGGCAAAAAGAAGTGGAATCCCTACCTCGCTAATCCCAACCTTGAAATCCATCCCAGTGCCCCTATTTAATGGGGCATTGTTCTTTTTTACGTTTAAAACCATGACCACCAAAAAAACCCATGCCTTTCAGGCCGAAGTGTCACAACTCTTACACCTCGTCACCCATTCCCTGTATTCCAACTCCGAAATCTTTTTGCGCGAGCTCGTCTCCAATGCATCTGACGCTTGCGACAAGTTGCGTTACGAAGCGCTCAACAATAATGGTCTTTATGAAGACTCGCCCAATTTAGAAATCAAGGTGAGCTTTGACAAAGATAAAAAAACCATCGCCATTTCTGACAATGGAATTGGTATGAGTGAGCAAGAAGCCATTGATCATTTGGGCACGATTGCAAAAAGCGGCACGCGCGACTTCATGAGCCGCTTGAGTGGTGAGCAAAAAACAGACGCCAAAGAGCAAGGCTCGCTCATTGGTCAATTTGGTGTGGGCTTTTATTCGGGCTACATCGTTGCCGATCAAATTACCGTTGAAACCCGCAGAGCGGGTCTCAAACCCGATCAAGCGGTGAGATGGATTAGTGGTGGGACTGGCGAGTTTGAAGTCGAAAGCATCACCCAGGAAAAACGCGGCACACATATTATTTTGCATTTGCGCGATGAAGCCGAAGAATTTTTGAGCGCTTGGAAAATCAAATCGGTCATTAATAAATATTCCGATCACATCTCTTTGCCAATTTTGATGCAAAAAGAAGAATGGGTTGAAGGAGTAGACAACCAACCTGGCAAAATGATTGTCACCAACGAATGGGAAACGGTAAACAAAGCCAACGCCTTGTGGTCACGCAACAAAAAAGAAGTGACCGATGAGCAATACAAAGAGTTTTATAAAAACATCAGCCATGATTTTGAAGACCCTCTGGCTTGGAGCCACAACCGAGTAGAAGGCAGTACGGAATATACACAACTGCTCTACATCCCATCCAAAGCGCCAATGGATTTACTCAACCGCGACAAAAAATCGGGCATCAAACTGTACGTTAAGCGCGTTTTCATCATGGACGATGCAGAGTCGCTCATTCCTATATATTTGCGATTCGTCAAAGGCGTAGTGGACTCTGCCGATTTGCCGCTTAATGTGAGCAGAGAGTTGTTACAAGAAAGCAAAGACGTCAAAGCGATTCGCGAAGGCAACACGCGTCGCGTCTTGTCAACGCTTGAAGACCTGGCCAAACACGACACACCGGCAGATGACGCCAGCCAAGAAGACAAAGCACTTGCAGGGCAGTACAGCAAGTTTTATGCAGAGTTTGGCGCTGTACTCAAAGAAGGACTTGGCGAAGACTTTGCCAACAAAGAAAAATTGTCTAAATTGCTTCGCTTCATCAGCACCACAACAGACACATGCGTCGTGTCTTTTGCGGATTACAAAGCACGCATGAAGGAAGGCCAAAAAGCCATCTACTACTTAACGGCGGAGTCTTTGTCTGCCGCTAAAAATAGTCCGCAGCTGGAACTTTTCCGCAAAAAAGGGATTGAAGTTTTGTTGATGTCTGATCGGGTTGACGAATGGGCACTTGGATTTTTAAATGAGTTTGATGGCACACCCTTGCAATCGGTTGCCAAAGGCGCGGTTGACTTGGGCGACTTGCAAGACGAGTCTGAAAAGAAAGCTGCTGAAGAAGCCGCTGAATCATTCAAGCCCACATTGGCCAAACTACAAGAAGCATTGAAAGATAAAGCAGAAGAAGTTCGCGTCACCACACGATTGGTTGATTCACCTGCTTGTTTGGTGGTGAAAGACAATGGCATCTCTTTGCAGTTGTCGCGTATGCTCAAACAAGCCGGACAAGCTGCGCCAGAGACCAAACCCGTTTTAGAAGTGAACCCCGAGCATGCTTTGGTTAAAAAGCTAACCACCGATGCAGGTCAAATTCACTTTCACGATTTAGCACATATTTTGTTTGATCAAGCCTTGCTGGCAGAAGGTGGCATGCCAGAAGATCCGGCCGCTTATGTCAGACGTGTCAATGCGATGTTGGTTTGAGAAGGCGCAATTGCGTCATCAACTCGTTGAATAATAAGTTTTGTTCGCTCTTGGATGACAAGCCAATGGTGTAAGTGGTGTTGAGTTGCGAGCCCGCTGGCAACTCACCCACCCACTGTACACCTGGCGTGAATTTAATTTCTGTTTCTTGGGTGCAACCCACGCCACCCACCTCTTTACTATCAGCTAATGCGCGCATGGCTGTGTTGCCATTGGGAAACGTATGCAGTTTATTTTTTAAAACATCAGCCACACCCAACTCGGTCATCACTTTCATGAAGTGAATGCCTGCTGTTGCCAGTTTGGGATCTGGGAAAAAAACACTCGATGCATTGAGCAATGTTTGTTTTAAATTTTCTGCTGTACTCACATCGGGCAATGCAACACCATCTTTGACGGCAACGCCTGTTTTAACGATGCCAATGTCTTTGTCGGTATTGACTTCTACATGCCCGCTTTGTATCAATTCGTTAATGAGTGTACGGCTCAAAATTAATACATCGCAAGGTGCACCCTCCATCAACTTTTGTTTCATCGCGCCCACTGCCCCAAAGGTGGCATGTATGCGCACATGGTGTTTGGCTTCAAATGCAGGCTTTATCGATGCAATCCACGATTGCGCCGCACCGCCACTCAATATATAGAAATCAGTCTTCACGCGTGGCTTACCGTTAGTCCAGTTTGATATTGGCGGTTTTGATCACATGCGCCCACTTGGCCACATCGTCTTGCAAATATTTGTCAAACACGACGGGCGTCATAACCATCGGTGCGGCGCCTTGTTTGCTCCACTGTTGTTTCACGTCGCTTTGTGATGCGATTTTACTAATCGCCGCATTGAGTGCATCCACGATATTTTTAGGCGTACCTTTAGGGGCCATGATGCCCAACCAAATGGTTGATTCGTATCCGCTCACTCCCGCTTCACTGAGTGTGGGTACATCGGGCAATACATCGGAGCGTTGTTTGCCACTCGTTGCCAATGCACGCACTTTGCCCGCTTTGATTTGTTCGGTCATGGTGGTGACGGCGTCAAACATCATATCCACTTGCCCACCGATGACATCGGTGCGTGCGCCACTGCTTCCCTTGTAGGGAATGTGTACCATATCGATTTTGGCCATGCTTTTAAATAATTCACCCGCCATGTGATAAGGCGTACCTGGGCCAGACGATGCATAGTTGAGTTTGCCCGGTTGCGCTTGTGCGCGTTTAATCAGTTCACTTAAGTTTTGTAAATTGGTGCCAGGGTTGGCCACCAAGACCAAGTCTGAATAATTGATTGGTGCAACGCCTACAAAATCTTTGAGCAAACCATATGGTTTGTTAGGTATCAAAGTTTCATTCACTGTTTGCGTGTTGGACATCATCAACAAGGTGTAACCGTCGGCGGGCGATTTGGCAGCAAAGTCGGTACCAATCACCGAGCCCGCTCCTGGTTTGTTATCCACAACAAAGGATTGACCCATGCTGTCTTGCAAACGTTGCGCAATAAAACGTGCGTAGTTATCGGCGGGGCCGCCTGTTGCAAAGGGCACCACAATTTTGACGGGGCGAACAGGATAACTTTGCGCAGATGCGGTGTTGCTCATCAACACGATTGCAAGCAATGCAACAATAAAAGATGGAATGCGTAACATGGGAGTCTCCTTATTCAACTTTACCGATTTTTTTAACAACATCGACCATTCGCTTGGCGTCTGCTTGTACATATTTTTCAAAGTCTGAGCTGTCTTGATATTGAATAGGGCTGCCAGCGTTTTGAATGATCTCTTTTACTTTGGGGTCTTGTGCCGCGTTGCGCGCAGCTACACGCAAACGTTGTGCAATGGGCTCTGGTGTTGCGCTTGGAATAAACAAACCTGACCATTGCGCGTATTCTGCATTCAGTCCTTGATCTTTTAAACTTGGCACGTCAGGCATGGAATCTAATTTGGCAACGCCCCAATGTCCGAGTATGCGAATTTTTCCAGCCTTCACATGTTGCAACACCGTTGCGGGTCCCGTGGATACAGCGTCAATTTGTCCACTCAATAATGCAATCACTGCAGGTCCTGCGCCAGTGAATGGAATGTGTGTGAGTTTGAGTATGGCTGTTTGCGCCAATATTTCCATGGGCACATGCATGGTGCCGTAGTTGCCCGATGAACCATAATTAATCGCACCTGGTCTTTTGCGTGCATCTTCTACAAAATCTTTGGCTGTTTTCCAAGGCGAATCTGCGCGTACGGCAAGCACGGTTGGGTCTGCGGTGTATCTTGCAATGGGTTTTAAATCGCTGATGGCAAACATGGGCGGTCTGCCCACCAACACATCGGCCTCGGGTATTACGGTGAGTGAAGACAAGGCCATCACCACGGTGTATCCATCGGGTTTGGATTTGGCCACATAACCCATGCCAATGCCGCCACCCGCACCTGGTTTGTTTTCAATTACAACAGGTTGACCTAATTCTTTGGACATTGCGTCTGCTACAGGTCGCGCCACAATATCTGCAAGCCCGCCAGGTGGAAACGGCACCACCATGGTGATGGCTTTAGTGGGATAGGTTTGTGCAACAGCGAAATTGATGAGTAGTGCACTGCAAATTAGCACGCGCATCGTCGATGCAAAAATAGGCTTCACTGCGTCTCCTTTTTTATTGAATGGGGTGACTCTATCACCACGGCCATATCTGAGCCAGTTTTGGGTGAATTAAACGATGAGCGGCGGTTCTTGCATCGCTTCGATTTGTTCTCGCAAGGTGTCGGCTTGCCCTTGCCAATACATGGGTGTACCGAACCACGGAAAGTGAATCGCAAATGCGGGATCGTCTTGTCGCCGCGCCAACCATGCGCTGTAATGAATGATCCGTAGCGTTCGAAGTGGCTCAATCAACAAAAGTTCTTGTCGATTAAAACTTCGAATCGATTCGTACCCCTCTAATAAATCACTGAGTTGCCGCGTGCGGTCACTCCGACCGCCGTTTTGAAGCATCCACAAATCTTGAATCGCTGGGCCTTGTCGTGCGTCGTCCAAGTCAACAAAATGCGGGCCAGGGTTGGGCATGTCTAATGGCGTCCACAAAATATTGCCAGGATGACAGTCGCCGTGCAATCGTAAGCTCGCATAGTTAGTCGATAAAAAAGATTGTGCAATGGTTAATGCTTGATTGCAAAGTGAGAGCCACTGCGCCGATACTTCGAGAGGAATGACATTGTGTTGCACCAACCAATCGCGCGATTCATATCCAAATGTTTGCACGTTGAGTGTGGGTCTACTTTTAAATATGGATTGTTCGCCCACGTTGTGTATGCGCGCTAAAAATCGACCAATCCAAGACAACACCTCTGGATCGTCAAGCTCTGGGGCTCGGCCGCCTTTGCGCGGGCAAATGCTGTAATAAAAAACAAAGTCTTCCATGCACAAGGTGTGCAAAGTTTGTTGATGCAATGCCATTGGACTCACAACTGGAATATCGTCTTGGGCGAGCTGTGCACCAAATAGATGCTCTTCTTCTATTTGCGCTTGGCTCCAACGCGCGGGTCTGTAAAACTTGGCCACTACCGATGAGTTGTCATCAAACATCACTTGATACACACGATTTTCGTAAGAACTGAGCGTGGTGATTCGACCATCAACGGCCAATCCTAAATCTGCAATCGCATCGAGCACCACATCGGGCGTTAAAAATTGATAGGGATGCGACATCAGCTTAAACGCCCCATACAATGGGGTGGTTTTCTTTGATGCAACGGCGAATCATGTCCATAAAAGGAACCGCGCGTTGACGCAAGCTCACAGAAATCCTTTGCTCTTCGTTGTTATCGGGAGTTTGTGAATGTAACATTGATTGAGTGGCGTGCTCCAAGGCCAGTAAAGCCTGTGCCATTTCGTCCACCTCCATGATGCCTTTGGCGCTGGGTGACTTGCCGATGATTTCCATGATTCGATCACCATCGGCCTCTAACATGATGAGGTTGCCCGTGGCCTTGGATTTGAATTTGTACAACATAGCGAACTTTCATGGTGCAGATCGTATTGTCGGTCATCTGTGCATGCGATTACGGGTAAATACCCATTAAACAATTCGACCAAGGCTTGACCAAATTACTTGAAGCTTCAATAATTTGACCATGAATATTGTTTGTATAGGCGGCGGCCCCGCTGGACTTTATTTCGCGCTGTTGATGAAAAAACAAAACAGCGCGCATCGCGTCACCGTGATTGAGCGCAATCGCCCCTACGACACCTTTGGTTGGGGCGTGGTGCTGAGCGATCAAACACTCGACAACTTGCACGTGGCCGACGACAAAACAGGGCAACAAATTGGAGATGCCTTTAATCATTGGGACGATATCGATGTTTTTTTTAAAGGCTCTCACGTGCGAACCACGGGGCACGGCTTTTGCGGCATTGGTAGAAAACATTTGCTCAACATATTACAAGCGCGTTGCGAAGAGTTGAGTGTTGACTTGGTATTTGAAAACGATGTGATTGATGACCAAAAGATTGCTGCTCAATACCAAGCAGACTTGATCATTGCCAGCGACGGGCTCAACAGCAAAATCAGAACACGCTACGCGCAAACCTATCAACCCAATATCGATGTGCGTGATTGCAGATTTGTTTGGCTAGGTACGCACAAAACATTTGACGCGTTTACCTTTGCGTTCGAGAAGACCGAACATGGTTGGTTTCAAGCGCACGCCTACAAGTACGACGACAACACATCGACCTTTATTGTGGAGACTCCGCATTCGGTTTGGTTGGCGCACGACCTAGACAAAATGTCGCAAGAAGATGCGATTGCGTTTTGCCAACAATTATTTGCCAAGTATTTAGATGGCCATGCATTGATGAGTAATGCAAGCCATCTTCGAGGCTCTGCCATTTGGATTCAATTTCCACGCGTGATTTGTGACACATGGGTGCATTGGGAACATATCAATGCGCGCAAAACACCGATTGTGCTGATGGGTGACGCGGCGCACACCGCGCATTTTTCGATTGGTAGCGGTACTAAACTTGCACTAGAAGACGCGATTGATTTGGCAGATACTTTTGCCCAACACGCCGATCTATCCATCCAAGAGATTTTACAAAGCTACGAAGATCGTCGCAGCGTAGAAGTTTTAAAAATTCAAAATGCGGCACGTAACTCCACGCAATGGTTCGAGCATGTGGATCGCTACACGCGAATGGACATTGAACAATTCACTTATTCGATGCTTACGCGCTCGCAACGCATCAGTCATGAGAATTTGCGTTTGCGTGACGCCAAATGGCTTGAAGGATATGAAGCTTGGTTATCGGGTCATCGCGCAGTGGCGCCCATGTTGTTGCCGCTCAAGGTAAGAGAGCTGACGCTTAAAAATCGAATTGTGGTGTCACCAATGGCGATGTACAGCGCTACGGACGGCGTGGTCGGTGATTTGCATTTGGTGCACTTGGGTGCGCGTGCTTTGGGTGGCGCAGCGTTGGTGATGGTGGAGATGACTGCGCCGCATCCGCATGGGCGCATAACGCCAGGTTGTCCAGGCTTGTGGAATGATGAACAACAAGTAGCATTCAAACGCATCGTTGATTTTGTTCATACCCAACAAGCTCATATTGGCATTCAATTGGGACACAGTGGTCCCAAGGGTTCAACACAATTGGGTTGGGAGGCGATGGACGAGCCTTTGCCAAATAACAATTGGCCATTGATTGCGGCCAGTGCAATTGCATACGGACCTAACAATGCGCTTCCTACTGCCATGACGGTTGCAGACATGCAACGTGTTTCGCGAGAGTTTGTTGATAGTACCAAGCGTGCAGATGAAGCAGGCTTTGATTGGTTGGAGTTGCATTGCGCACACGGTTATTTGTTGTCGAGTTTTATTTGTCCGCTCACCAATCATCGAAGCGATGACCTTGGTGGATCGATTCAAAATCGTTGCCGATATCCTTTAGAAGTGTTTCGGGCCATGCGCGCTGTATGGCCCGCGCACAAACCCATGAGCGTTCGTATTTCTGCACATGATTGGGCGCCTGGCGGCAATACCGATGCCGATGCTGTGGTGATCGCGCGTCTTTTTAAAGAAGCGGGCTGTGATGTGATCGATGTGTCTTCTGGGCAAACGACGCGCGAGGCCAAGCCTGTGTATGGTCGCATGTATCAAACGCCTTTTTCAGATCGCATTCGCAATGAGGTTTTGATTCAAACAATTGCTGTCGGTGCAATTTCTGACGCCGATCAGGCCAACAGCATCATTGCCGCAGGTCGCGCAGATTTGTGTGCGGTTGCTAGGCCGCATTTGGCTGATCCAGCGTGGACTTTGCATGAGGCGGCTAAGTTGGGTTCAAGAGATATAGTGTGGCCGCTGCCTTATTTAAGTGGACGCGATCAGTTGTATCGCAATTTATCTCAACGCTGAAAGAATTTTTTATGGATATGGAAGCGCGCGTTAACAGTCAACATCCAGAAGCTTTGCGCTTGTGGTTGCGACTACTCACCTGCTCACAATTGATTGAAAAAAAAGTGCGCTCGCAATTGCGCTTGCAATTTGAAACCACACTGCCGCGTTTTGATTTTATGGCTCAACTTGAGCGCGAACCGCAAGGCATCAAAATGAACGAACTCTCCAAACGCATGATGGTGACGGGTGGCAATATCACAGCCATTACCGACCAGTTGGTTGCTGAAGGCTTGGTCGAACGAGTAGAAGATGCCAATGATCGCCGCGCATGGCATATTCAATTGACGGCACGTGGGTGTCGCTCTTTTAAATCCATGGCCAAGCAACATGAAACGTGGATCGTTGATTCGTTTAACGGATTAAGCGTACAAGAAATCAAATCCTTGCATCAATTGTTAGGTAAGGTTAAGAGCCATCAAATCAAAAATTTAAACATGGAGTTACTTTGAATACCGCTGTATCAAAACCGCTTGCACTATCGCAATGGAAGCTGCCTTTTTTTGATGCGCATCATCATGAGATGGCTGATCAATTACAACAATGGGTATCTGAGCAAAGTGTTAACGAGGTCGATGATCGTGTCGCGTGTCGCGATTGGGTTGCGCGTTTGGGGCAAGGTGGCTGGCTACGGTATTGTGTACCGCAGTCTAATGGTGGCGCACTCCAACATCTTGATTCACGTTCATTGGTTATTCTTCGCGAAATTCTTTCGTGGCACAGTCCATTAGCCGATTTTTCATTTGCGATGCAAGGGCTTGGCAGTGGTGCCATTACATTGGCTGGTACAGCCGATCAACAATCACGCTATTTACCAGCAGTTGCCAAGGGTGAAAAAATTGCAGCGTTTGCGTTGAGCGAAGAAGATGCGGGGTCTGATGTGGCGGGCATGAAAACCAACGCAACGTCAAACGCAAAAGGTTTTATTTTGAATGGCGGTAAAACATGGATTAGCAATGGCGGGATTGCAGATTTTTACGTGGTGTTTGCTAAAACCGATGCGTCTGCAGGCGCGCGTGGTATCTCCGCTTTAATTGTGGATGCACCAACCACTGATATGGATGATTCGCAACATCTGACAGTGATGTCACCGCATCCCATGTCACGTCTACTCTTTAATAATTGTCAATTGCCGTCTTCTGCATTGTTAGGAGATCTGCATGGCGGTTTTAAATTGGCTATGCGCACCTTGGATATTTTTAGAGCGTCGGTTGCTGCGGCTGCCATTGGTATGGCCAGGCGCGCTCTGCATGAGGCTTGCACCTACGCACAAAATCGTCAGATGTTTGGTCAAGCATTGGCAGACTTTCAAATGACGCAAGCCAAACTGGGCGAGATGGCTTCATTGATTGATGCAAGCGCCCTACTCACCTATCGTGCTGCGTGGATGCGCGACTCAACGGGCACCGATAGCGCAAAGGCAGGTGCATATACGCAAGTTGCAGCCATGGCCAAACTCAGCGCAACAGAAAATGCACAACGTGTGATTGATATGGCGCTTCAAATGCACGGTGGTCAAGGTGTTTTGGTTGGTAACAAAATCGAAGCCTTGTATCGTGATATTCGTGCGCTTCGCATTTATGAAGGTGCTAGCGAGGTTCAACAACTCATTGTGGGCAAATCTGTTTTAAAAGGAATGAGCACATGATTCAAGTCGATCCTTTTGTTCGTCAACAACTCCCTCTAACTTCTGCATGGCCTGTTCTGGATTTTCAATTTCCAGAAATGCAAACGCCGTCTACTTGTAATTTGATAGATTTGCTGTTTGATCGTGCAATCGGTATCGCGGGTGAAGATCATGTGTTCTTACGTTCACCCTCTCGCACACTAACCTATGGGCAAGCACGTGCGCGCGTCAATCAAATTTCACACGTATTGGTTAATCAATTTCAATTAGTTTCTGGCAATCGCGTTTTATTGCGTGGTCTCAACTCCATTGACATGGCATTGTCATGGCTTGCCATTGTTAAGTCAGGAATGATTGCAGTGGGCACCATGCCCTTGCTTCGCGCCAAAGAATTAGGCGACATCATTGCCAAAGCCAAACCCCAACTCGCACTTTGTCAAGAATCCTTATTGAGCGAATTACACACCGCACACGCACAAACGCCTACTATGCGTGGCGTGATTCCTTTTGATTCATACAGCGGCGGATCATCAGTTAATAAACTGGCCAACGAACAATCAACACAGTTTGATGCGTTTGCACTGTCGGGTGACGCTATTGCAATGCTTGCTTTTACTTCGGGCACCACGGGACTTCCCAAAGCGGCTGTGCATTCGTATCGCGATATTTGGAGTTCTTGTTGGGCGTGGCCTCATCATGTATTGCGTGCAAATGCCAATGACGTCGTGATGGGCTCGCCACCTCTTGCATTTACATTTGGATTGGGTGGTTTGCTTATTTATCCCATGTTTGAAGCATGCAGCATTTATTTTCCCGATCAAGCCTATACACCAGAAAAAATGGTCGAACTCATGAAACAAGTGGGGTGCACCATTTGTTACACGGCGCCCACTTTTTATCGACAAATGGCCAACTTTATTCAACCAGGCTTGGTAACCTCGCTGCGCATTTGCGTGAGTGCGGGTGAAGTCTTACCCATTGCAACACGCGATTTGTGGCACAAGGCAAGCGGTGTTGACATCATGGACGGTATCGGAGCGACCGAGATGTTTCATATTTTTATTTCTTCACCTCCCGATCAACTTATTCCAGGGGCCATCGGCAAGGTGGTTCCTGGTTATGTTGCAAAAATTGTTGACGATGAAGGCATTCAAGTGCCCAATGGCGTTGTGGGTCAACTCGTGGTACGTGGCCCCACAGGCTGCAAATATCTCAGTGATGAGAGGCAGAGTAAGTATGTGCGTGATGGCTGGAATTATCCAGGCGATGCATTTAAGCAAGACGACGATGGATATTTTTATTTTCAATCGCGTGCAGACGACATGATCATCACATCAGGCTATAACGTGGGCGGACCCGAAGTCGAAGATGCATTGTTAAAACACCCTGCTGTTTCTGAATGCGCAGTCATTGGCAAACCCGATGCAGAACGAGGCATGATCATCAAAGCCATTTGTGTATTGCGCGCATCGCACACGCCCTCTCCTGAATTGGTTAAACAATTACAAGACCATGTCAAAGCATTCCTAGCCCCTTATAAATATCCGCGTGAAATTGATTTTGCTCCCACATTGCCACGCACAGAAACGGGCAAGTTACAACGTTTCAAATTGCGTCAAACCTAATTTTTTATTTGAAAGATTTTTATGCATTCGTTTTTACAACCGCCCGACTGGCTACCGCCCAAAGGTTATGCCAATGGTGTGATGGCGCACGGCAAACAAATTTATATTGGCGGACAAATTGGATGGAATGCGCAACAACAATTTGAAAGCGATGATTTTATTTTTCAAGCCAAACAAGCGCTTCAAAATGTTTTTGCAGTTTTACAATCGGCAGGTGCAGGGCCAGAGCATATGGTGCGGATGACTTGGTATGTTACACAACGAGATTTGTACGCTGCGAATCTATCCAAGATTGGTGGCGTCTACCGTGAGGTGATGGGTAAAAATTTTCCTGCAATGAGTTGCGTGTTTGTTTCTGCTTTGGTGGAAGAACGTGCACTAGTAGAGATTGAAGTAACCGCTGTAATTCCCGATTAATCTTTTATCCTAAACAACGGTTGACCACTTCGTTAAATTCGTTGGCGCTTTCGTATTGAACCCAATGCCCTGCATGTTTGATGATGGTATTGCTTTTTAAATCGCAATCTTTTAATCGATCGCTTGCAATCTCCAACATGCCTTTGTAATAGGCATCGTTTTCCCCCCAGATGGCATGTACGGGGCAGGTCCATTGTTTTTGCAATTCACGCAAAACTTCTGTTTTGGCGATTCTTCTTTTCTTGAGTCGATCGCGCAAGACATTGTCGTCTTGAATTTGCAAGGTTTCTTGATCGATGTTTTGAGCGCTGTGAATCATGAGTACCAATAAATTATTTTGATGCACTTCAAAACGCTCTTGCTGGGTCATTTCGGTGTTGATGCTTTTAATCACCAATCTGTTGATATTCAAACCCAAGCCAGGTACGCCGACCAAAACCAATTGTTGAATGACGTGCGGATGATGCGCGGCGATGTATGACGCGAGCAATCCTCCAAATGAAAAACCTATCACATCGACCGATTGCAACTGATGTAACTCTTGAATAGATTCGCTCACACTTGTAAAAATATCGTCGACGTCTTTGGCATGGGGCGGCACTTGTGAATCACCAAAGCCAGGCAAGTCAATAGCCCAGACGGAGCGTTCTTGACTAAGTGCCAACACATTGCGTACCCAATGCGTCCAACTTCCACTACCACCGTGCAAAAGTATTAACGGCCGTTTGGCATGTTGATTCCATACATGCCAAACTTGTTTCCCTGTTGATGTATTAAGCTCAATGCGAGTCGCTGATTCTTTTGCTTGGTAAAAGTTTGTGTTTGTTACTGCGTTGTTGTTCATGTTTGGGCTTTCCATGCAAAACGCCCACGTATGAGGTGGGCGTTTGGTAATGGTTGCGCGAGCAAGATTTGAACTTGCGACCTTTGGGTTATGAGCCCAACGAGCTACCAGGCTGCTCCATCGCGCGTCAGAATTTATATTGTAACTTACTCAGCTGTTCCTGTGGGAGTTTCTTTGGTGATTTCGGGACGATCAACCAATTCAACCAATGCCATTGGCGCATTGTCACCCACACGGAAACCCATTTTGAGAATACGTGTGTAACCACCAGGTCGTGTTTTGTAACGTGGTCCAATTTCTGCAAATAATTTCACAACCATGTCGCGATCACGCAAACGATTGAAAGCTAAACGCTTGTTAGTCAATGTGGGTTCTTTAGACAAAGTGATCATGGGTTCAACCACACGACGCAATTCTTTAGCTTTGGGTAAAGTTGTTTTGATGACTTCATGAAGAATGAGTGAATTCATCATGTTGCGCAACATGGCGAGTCTGTGCTCGGATGTACGATTGAGTTTTCTAAGTCCGTGTCCGTGGCGCATGATATATTCCTTTGAGTGCCTTGATTGTTTTGCCGGCCGCCGTATCAGGTACGGCCAGGGGACGAGTGTCAGTGTTGTTTAACGGCGATCTAAACCTGCAGGTGGCCAGCTTTCCAGTTTCATACCCAAGGTCAGGCCACGCGAGGCCAACACTTCTTTGATTTCATTGAGTGACTTGCGACCCAAGTTAGGGGTTTTGAGCAACTCGTTTTCTGAGCGCTGAATGAGATCGCCGATGTAGTAAATGTTTTCTGCTTTGAGGCAGTTGGCAGAACGTACGGTGAGTTCCAACTCATCAACAGGGCGCAACAAGATGGGATCAAATTGTTGTGAGCTGCGTGGTGAAGGTGAATCAAATGCGGCCATTTCGCCACCTTCAAGTTGTGCAAACACGGCCAATTGCTCAACCAATATTCTGGCTGCTGCACGCACAGCGTCTTCAGCAGTAATCGCGCCATTGGTTTCGATTTCGATAACTAAACGGTCGAGATCGGTGCGTTGTTCAACGCGCGCATTTTCAACGCTGTAGCTGACGCGCTTAACTGGAGAGAAAGACGCATCTAAAACGATACGGCCAATTGATGTATTAGGCTCGTCACCATAGCGACGTACCGTACCTGGCACATAGCCACGGCCTTTTTCAACTTTAAATTGAATATCAATTTTGCCGCCCTGTGAAAGCGTTGCAATCAAATGGTCAGGGTTGATGATTTCAACATCGTGTGGCGTTTGAATATCAGCCGCTGTGACACTGCCTTCGCCGTCTTTGCGCAAGCTCAACGTCACTTCATCACGGTTGTGTAATTTGAAAACCACCCCCTTGAGGTTTAATAAAATATTAACCACATCTTCTTGCACGCCATCGATCGATGAGTATTCGTGCAACACACCAGCAATGGTAACTTCAGTGATGGCGTATCCCAACATCGAAGACAACAAGACGCGACGCAAAGCGTTGCCTAGTGTATGGCCGTAGCCACGCTCAAACGGCTCAAGAACAACCTTGGAGCGATTGTAGCCAAGCTGTTCGACATTGATATTTTTTGGTTTTAGCAGATTCGTTTGCATTTGAAGTTCCTCTCAATACCCTCGGCTCGTTACACCGTTAAGGCTGAATTTTTTTCCACCTACAGATAACAACATCCGCAGGACCTCAGGTCAATCAAATGACCCGTATCAACGTGAATACAATTCGACGATGAGTGATTCGTTGATGTCTGCGGCGAATTCGTCTCGATCAGGAGACTTTTTAAAGACACCTTCAGCTTTGTCGACGTTAACTTCTACCCATGTTGGCAAACCAACTTGCGTTGCAAGTTGTAATGCCTCGATGATGCGACCTTGTTTTTTTGATTTTTCACGTACGGAAATAAGGTCGCCCGCCTTAACTAAATAAGAGGGGATGTTGACAGATTGACCGTTGACCGTGATAGCTTTGTGTGAAACCAACTGGCGCGCTTCTGCGCGAGTGGATCCAAAGCCCATACGATATACAACGTTGTCTAAACGTGATTCGAGCAACAACAACAAGTTTGAACCTGTGTTGCCCTTTTGACGATCAGCCATCGCAAAGTAACGTCTGAATTGGCGCTCTAAAACACCATACATGCGTTTAACCTTTTGCTTTTCACGCAATTGCAAACCGAAGTCAGACGTGCGCTGACCCGATGTGCGACCGTGTTGGCCTGGTTTGCTGTCAAATTTTGCTTTGTCAGTGATGGAGCGACGTGCGCTCTTCAGGAAAAGGTCGGTGCCTTCTCGGCGTGAGAGTTTGGCCTTGGGGCCTAAATAACGTGCCACTTGCGCTTCCTTTGTGTCATCTGCCCATAACGAGTATGGGGAGCTGTCGGTGCGTCACCAACAGCGGTGGGCTTGTTGAAAAATTAAATACGGCGACGCTTTTGAGGGCGGCATCCGTTGTGCGGAACGGGAGTCACATCTGCAATCGAAGTGATACGAATACCCAATGCGCCTAATGCACGCACTGAAGATTCGCGACCAGGACCAGGTCCTTTGATTTCGACATCCAGATTCTTGATACCTTGCTCCATGGCAGCGCGTCCTGCAACTTCTGATGCAACCTGTGCAGCGAAAGGTGTGGATTTGCGTGAGCCTTTGAAGCCTTGACCACCTGAAGAAGCCCATGACAATGCATTGCCTTGGCGATCGGTGATGGTAATGATGGTGTTGTTAAATGATGCATGAACGTGTGCAATGCCATCAGCAACATTTTTGCGAACTTTTTTGCGTACACGTTGTGCGGCGCTATTGGTAGGTGCTTTTGCCATGTATGTTCCTCAATTATTTTTTCAATGCTGCAGCTGCCTTGCGCGGACCTTTGCGGGTACGTGCATTGGTACGAGTGCGCTGACCGCGCATGGGCAAACCACGGCGATGACGAAAGCCGCGGTAGCACCCAATGTCCATCAAACGTTTGATGTTCATAGTTGTTTCACGACGAAGGTCACCCTCTGTGGTGTACAAACCAATTTGCTCGCGGATTTTTTCCAGATCAGAGTCTGTCAAGTCTTTGATTTTTTTGGAATAAGCGATGCCGCATGCTTCGCAAATTTTTCGGGCGCGTGGGCGACCGATGCCAAAGATCGCTGTGAGTCCGATCTCTGCATGCTTATGCGGCGGAATGTTGATGCCGGCGATACGTGCCATGTGATTCCTCTTTGATACTTACTGTTAAAGATTAGCCTTGACGCTGCTTGTGACGTGGATCTGTGCAAATGACACGAACCACACCCTTGCGACGGATGATCTTGCAGTTGCGGCAAATTTTTTTGACCGAAGCCGAAACTTTCATTTCATTCTCCTAAAAACCCATTGAAATTTGATTTGCAAATTTCTTTTTTCTTTCACACGATGTAACAAGCGCTACTTTGCTCGGAACACAATCCTTGCCCTCGTCACATCGTAGGGCGTTAACTCAACCGTGACCTTATCTCCAGGCAAAATGCGTATGTAGTGCATGCGCATCTTGCCTGAGATATGACCGAGAACCAGATGGCCATTTTCCAATTTGACTCGGAAAGTTGCGTTGGGTAGATTTTCAACAATCTCACCCTGCATCTGAATCACGTCATCCTTGGCCATGACTACCTAACCACCCACCGCCGTCTTGAAATTCGCTTTCTTGAGAAGCGACTCGTACTGCTGACTCATGAGATAGTTTTGTACCTGTGACATGAAATCCATGGTCACCACCACAATGATCAGCAATGATGTGCCGCCAAAGTAGAAAGGTACGTTGTATTTGAGAATCAAAAACTCTGGCAACAAACACACAAAGGTGATGTAAATGGCGCCAGCCAATGTGAGGCGCACCAAAATTTTGTCAATGTGTTTAGCGGTTTGGTCACCAGGGCGAATGCCAGGAATGAAACCGCCTGAACGCTTGAGGTTGTCTGCTGTTTCACGGCTGTTGAACACCAACGCTGTGTAGAAAAAACAGAAGAAAACAATAGCTGCCGCATAAAACATCACATATACAGGTTGGCCAGGCGACATAGCAGCAGCGATGTCTTTGAGCCAAGCCATGCTCTCACCAGTGCTGAACCAACTTACAACAGTTGCGGGCAACAAAATAATCGATGAAGCAAAAATAGGAGGGATTACACCCGACATGTTGAGTTTGAGTGGCAAGTGTGAAGATTGACCGCCATACACTTTGTTACCAACTTGCCTGCGTGCATAGTTGACCAAAATTTTGCGTTGTCCACGCTCAACAAAAACAACAAAGTAAGTAACTGCAATCACCAATGCAACCACGAGAATTGCAATGATGATGCTCATTGCACCAGTACGTACCAACTCAAGCAAGCCGCCGATTGAGTTGGGCAAGCCTGCAGCAATACCCGCAAAAATAAGAATAGAGATACCGTTGCCCAAACCACGCTCTGTGATTTGTTCACCCAACCACATCAAAAACATAGTGCCAGCGGTGAGTGTGACCATGGCCGTCATGCGAAAACCAATGCCTGGCGCAATCACTAAACCAGCTGATGACTCAAGTGCCAACGCAATGCCCATAGATTGAAACAATGCCAATCCTAATGTGCCGTAGCGTGTGTATTGCGTAATTTTACGACGTCCTGCTTCGCCTTCTTTTTTGAGTTGCTCTAATGTGGGAACCACATAAGTCATCAACTGCATGATGATGGAAGCAGAAATATAGGGCATTATGCCCAATGCAAAAACGGTGAAACGTGACAACGCTCCACCAGAAAACATATTGAATAAATTAAGGATGCCGCCCTGTTGTCCATTGAACAGTTGTTGCAACTGTGCTGGATCGATACCAGGCACTGGAATATGCGCACCGACACGATAAACCACCAACGCCAACAACAAAAAGATAAGTCGGCGACGCAAGTCTCCGTACTTATCTATTTTGGCTAATGATGGACTGGTTGACATGTATGCGTATAAACAAGTTAGGCGACAGATCCACCAGCCGCTTCAATTGCAGCTTTTGCACCTGCTGTGGCACCAATGCCATTGAGCTTGACTGCAATTTTGATTTCGCCTGTTTTGATGACCTTGACTACTTTTGCAATTTCGTTGATCAAACCCGCCTGTTTGAGCGTGAGGATGTCAACTTCTTTTTGATTGAGATTGCCCAAAGCTGTCAAAGTAATTTCTGCGTTGTACTTGAGCGTTTGTGATTTGAATCCACGCTTGGGTAAACGACGTTGCAAAGGCATTTGACCGCCTTCGAAACCTACTTTGTGATAGCCGCCGGCGCGAGACTTTTGACCTTTGTGACCACGGCCAGCTGTTTTGCCAAGACCTGAGCCAATGCCACGTCCGACACGACGACGGTTGGGGCGTGATCCATCTGCTGATTTGATGTTATGGAGTTCCATGTGAAGCCCTTACAGCACTTTGATCAGATAACTGATCTTGTTGATCATGCCGCGCACTGCGGGTGTATCTTGTAATTCACTGACGCTACCGATTTTGCGCAAACCCAAACCACGCACAGTGGCGCGATGAGTTTCACGTGTTCCGATAGGACTACGCACAAGTTGTACTTTGACTTTGTTTTCGTTGCTCATGGGATGCTCCGTGTTCAAACGAACAATTCTTCAACTGTTTTGCCGCGCTTGGCAGCAACTTCCGATGCGGTGGTGGATTTGGTGAGCGCATCAAACGTTGCGCGAACCATGTTGTAGGGATTGGAAGAACCATGGCTTTTTGCCACGATATCGGTGATGCCCATCACTTCAAAAACTGCGCGCATAGGACCACCAGCAATAATGCCCGTACCTTTGGGTGCAGGTGCCATCATGACAAATGCAGCGCCGTGATGACCCGTGACATTGTGATGAATGGTGCCGTTTTTGAGATTGACTTTGACCAAATTGCGACGGGCTTCTTCCATTGCTTTTTGAACGGCCGCAGGCACTTCTTTGGATTTGCCTTTGCCCATACCAACGCGACCATCGCCATCACCCACAACAGTGAGTGCTGCAAAACCAAGAATACGACCACCCTTCACCACTTTGGTGACTCGGTTGACCGCAATCATTTTTTCACGCATCCCATCGTCACGCGCTTCGTTTTGAACTTTCGCTTGTACTTTTGCCATATTGCTTATCCGATCTTTAGAACTGCAAGCCCGCTTCGCGAGCGGCGTTGGCCAATGCTTTGACGCGGCCGTGATAGGCGAAACCAGCGCGATCGAATGCGACCTTTTCTACGCCAGCAGCTTTTGCTTTTTGTGCAATGCGTTTGCCCACAATTTCGGCTGCAGTCGTATTGGCACCTTTACCGGAAGCGCCAATGTCTTTGCGCACTTCAGCTTCTACTGTAGATGCGGTTGCAATGATTTTGCTGCCGTCGCCAGAAATGACGCTGGCATAAATGTGCAAATTGGTACGATTGACGGTGAGACGCGCAGTGCCTTGAATGGCAATGCGAATTCTGGTTTGACGTGCGCGACGAAGACGCTGCTCTTTTTTGGTCAACATGTTGCAGCTCCTTATTTCTTCTTGGTTTCTTTGATCGTGATCTTTTCGTCCGAATAACGGATGCCCTTGCCTTTGTATGGCTCGGGCGGACGAACTGCGCGAATTTCTGCAGCGATCTGACCAACACGTTGACGATCTGCACCCTTGATGATGATTTCAGTAGGTGCTGGTGTTTCGACTTTGATGCCACTTGGCATGTCAAAGTTAACGGGATGTGAGTAACCAACCACGAGATTGAGTTTTCCTCCAGTGGCTTGTGCTTTGTAACCCACGCCAACTAAATTTAATTTTTTCTCGAAGCCTTTGGTGACACCTACAACCATGTTGTTAACCAATTGACGCAAAGTGCCGCTCATGGCATTGGCTTCGCGTGAATCGTTGGCGGGCGCAAATGTGATCTTGCCAGCATCATTGACAATCGTGACCAATGCGTTGTTAGCAATGGACAGCGTGCCGCCCGTTCCTTTGACGCTAATTTGATCTTGTTTGATAGATACATCCACACCTTGTGGAACGGCTACAGGCATTTTTCCGATACGGGACATTTATCTCTCCTGCCTTAAGCGACGTAGCAAAGAACTTCGCCACCGACACCGGTTGCGCGCGCTTTGCGATCAGTCATCACGCCTTTGGACGTAGTGACGATTGCAACACCTAAGCCGTTTTGGACTTCAGGGATGTCATCGTGGCCCTTGTAAACGCGCAAGCCTGGACGACTTACTCGCTCAATACGCTCGATCACAGGGCGACCCGCGTAATATTTAAGGGAAATTTCCAATTCGCTCTTGCCATCGTGGCTCTTGAGTTGAAAGCCATCGATGTAGCCCTCATCTTTTAGAACCTGAACAATGGCCATCTTCACTTTGGAAGCGGGGACAGAAACGGTGGGTTTAGCCACCATTTGGGCATTGCGAATGCGTGTCAGCAAGTCGGCAATGGGGTCACTCATACTCATGTTGAATTGCTCCTGCCTGGATTACCAGCTTGCCTTGGTGATTCCGGGAATATTGCCTGCGAAGGCCATTTCACGGATCTTGGCTCGGCCGAGGCCGAACTGACGGAAGGTCCCACGTGGGCGACCAGTGATCTCGCAACGGTTACGTTGACGAGTGGGGTTTGCGTTGCGGGGCAACTTTTGCAAACCCAAACGTGCTGCAGCTCGCTCGTCGTCGGTGCGTTTAGCGTCACCAGCGATTGCTTTAAGCTCAGCATGTTTAGCCGCGTACTTCGCCACCAATTTGTCGCGCTTGAGTTCGCGTTCGATTAAAGCTACTTTAGCCACGTGCCACCTCAGTTCTTGAAAGGAAAACGGAAAGCCGTGAGAAGTGCTTTGCACTCTTCATCGGTCTTGGCCGTTGTGGTGATACTGATATTGAGACCGCGCAAGGCGTCAACCTTGTCGTACTCAATTTCAGGGAAGATGATTTGTTCTTTGACGCCGATGTTGTAGTTGCCACGTCCATCAAATGCACGGGCAGAAACACCACGGAAATCGCGAACGCGGGGTAATGCAATGGTGACAAAGCGATCGAGAAATTCGTACATGCGAACACCACGCAAAGTGACCATGCAACCAATGGCTTGCTCTTCGCGAATTTTGAAACCCGCGATGGCTTTGCGCGCTTTGGTAACGACAGGCTTTTGACCTGCAATTTTGGTGAGGTCGCCCACCGCGTGTTCCATGACTTTTTTGTCTGCAACTGCTTCGCTAACACCCATATTGAGAGTGATTTTGGTGAGGCGCGGCACCTGCATAGGTGACTTATAGCCAAATTGAGCGGTTAACTGGGGAACCACTTTTTCACGGTAATGTTGTTGAAGTCGTGCCATTTTTATGCCGCCTTGATTTCTTCGCCACTAGACTTGAAGACGCGCACTTTGGAGCCGTCAGTCTGAATTTTGATGCCCACACGATCAGCCTTACCAGTTGCGGCATTGAAAATAGCCACATTGGATTGGTGAATGGGCATGGATTTTTCCACGATGCCACCTGTAGTGCCAGCCATGGGATTTGGCTTGGTGTGTTTTTTTACCAAGTTAATACCCTCGATGAGAAGATGGGAGTCGTCTTGACGAAGTGCAATTTTGCCGCGCTTGCCTTTGTCTTTGCCGGTGATTACGACGACTTCGTCGCCTTTACGGAGTTTGTTCATGGCCGGTCCTTAGAGAACTTCGGGCGCCAAAGACACGATCTTCATGAAGCGTTCGGTACGCAATTCGCGCGTAACAGGGCCGAAGATGCGGGTGCCAATGGGCTCCAGCTTGTTGTTAAGCAGTACGGCGGCGTTGCTGTCAAATTTGACAAGCGAACCGTCTGAACGGCGAATGCCCTTGGCGGTGCGAACCACCACGGCACTGTAGACCTCGCCTTTTTTGACGCGGCCACGAGGCGCAGCTTCTTTGATGCTCACCTTGATGATGTCGCCAACACTGGCGTAGCGACGCTTGGATCCGCCGAGCACCTTGATGCACAAAACAGATTTGGCGCCCGTGTTGTCGGCTACCTCTAATCGAGATTCAGTCTGGATCATTTTGATTTATTCCCAACTTGTACCGGATGACTGCAAAAATTTGCGTCGATCTGATCAGTCTTGGTCCCGTCTTGCACGCACCACAATTAGCACGATCAAGTTTGGGCAGAAATTCCCTGCTATGAACAGGAAAGATTACTATTATTACACGCTTTTGAGCGGCCCGTCAACAATTTGTAAATTATTCATGTAATAAACACAACAGATGGCTCTGTTTATAAAGACTTTGTCAAAGGCTTTGTGTAGTTTAGCCCGCCAAATACCCTGCCGTGTATTTTTGAGCTATAGCCACAAACTCTTCCAACCTTGGGTTGGCAATGCCCTCTTCAGCCATGATTTGCGCAACTTGAGGCGCCAATTCAATAGCCAAGCCCGCATTAAAAAACAACACACGAGAACGCCGAGCCAAAACATCTTCGACGCTCTGGGCCATTTCGTTGTGCACGGCATAGCGCACGCGGTTAACGGTCGGAGCTTCCGAGGACGGCCCCTCTATTAGATGCAAATCTTTGGTGGACTTGTGTTGCGGCGGTTTAGGTAATAAGCCCTCATGAGTACAGCGATCCAGAACATCCTCGGCCATGACCCGATACGTGGTCCATTTGCCACCTGTGATGGTGACGAGCTTGGACGAATCGATTCCAATAAAGTGCTCTCGGCTGATTTGACTGGTAGCCCCCGACTTTGGATGGGAGTTGGCTTGAACCAATGGTCTCAAGCCCGCCCATAGACTTTTAATATCTTGTAACGCTGGTGCTTTATTTAAATAAGGCACCACCTGTTGTAAGATGAATTGAATATCTTCTAAGGTGGGTTGCGGCTCTAGTAAATGTTGCGATTGCAGCGTGTCGGTCGTTCCTAAGATGACTTGTCCCATCCACGGCACGATAAACAGCACCCGACCATCTGATGTTTTGGGAATTAATAAGGCCGCATCGTAGGGCCAAAATGATCGATCGACGACCACATGCACACCTTGACTGGCAGTGACAAGGGATGAATGATTGGGAGGGCTCATGTTTCGAATATCGTCGACCCAAACTCCTGTTGCATTGATCACACAAGTCGCGTTGATTGTGCAATTGCTTTGCGTCAATGCATCTTGGAAATTTAAACCTTTCACACAACCATCTTGATGATTGAAGGATTGAACAGGGCAATAATTGACGACATACGCGCCCAATGAATGCGCCGTTCGCGCCAAAGAAATGGCCAACCGCGCATCGTCAAATTGCGCATCCCAATATTGAACGCCGCCTTTGAGCCCTCGAGCCCTCAAATGGGTATATCGCGATTGAATCTGCTTTGAATTCAGATGATGCGTTGGCCCCAAACTAGAAGCACCTGCAAGTGCATCGTAAATTTTTAAACCAAGGGTGTAGAGCGTTGTATCCCACCATGAATAAGTGGGCACAATAAAAGACAAAGGATGGGCCAAATGGGGTGCATTGCCTAGCAACACACCACGCTCGTGTAATGCTTGATAGATCAACGAGATGTTGCCTTGCGTCAAATAACGAACACCGCCATGCAAGAGTTTTGTTGAACGCGATGACGTGCCTTTTGCAAAATCTTGCGCCTCTAACAAGACAACGCGGTATCCTTTGAGTGCGGCTTCCACCGCAACGCCCAATCCTGTGGCGCCTCCTCCAATAATTGCCACGTCAAAATTAGGATTGGTGGACAATTGTTGAAGTTGCGGTTGTCTTTGCATGTTTGGATTTTGAATATCTTATTTTAAAGATTAAAGGTGCGGTGAATGAAATTTTTATTAGCTATTGATCAAGGAACATCCAGTTGCAGAAGCTTGTTGTTTGATGAGCATGGCCATATCACCAGCTTGTCACAAAAGGAGTTCAAACAAATTTATCCTCAACCTGGATGGGTGGAGCATAACGCGGATGAAATTTGGCGTTGTCAACTGAGCACCATGCAAGATGTGATTCAAACAGCTGGAATTGATGCAAAAAATATTGCAGGCATTGGCATTACCAATCAACGTGAAACCACGGTTGTGTGGGATAAGCGCACGGGCAAGCCCATTTACAACGCGATTGTTTGGCAAGACCGACGCACAGTCGATGTTTGTCAGCAGTTAATGGATCGCGGCTTAACCGATTTGGTGAAACAAAAAACAGGACTCGTGATTGATCCTTATTTCAGCGGAACTAAAGTTGCGTGGATTTTGGATCGTGTGAAGGGCGCGCACGAATTGGCGTGCGCGGGTCATTTGGCTTTTGGCACGATTGACAGTTGGTTGATTTGGCGACTGACAAACGGCCAATCGCATGTGACGGATGTGAGCAACGCATCACGCACGATGATGTTTGATATTCAAACGCATCAATGGGACGATCAATTAATTGAGTGTTTGAATGTGCCACGGGGCATCTTGCCGCATGTGTTGCCTTCATGCGCAGATTTTGGAATCGCAGATGCGCAATGGTTGGGGCATGCAATACCAATTGCTGGCGTAGCGGGCGATCAACAAAGTGCTTTGTTTGGTCAAGCTTGCTGGAAATCAGGCATGGCAAAAAATACATATGGCACGGGTTGCTTCATGTTGATGAATACAGGCCCTCAATTGGTGAATAGTCAAAATGGATTGATTGGTACGCACTGCGCACAAAGCGATACACAATCTCAATATGCACTGGAAGGCAGTGTGTTCATGGGTGGCGCTATTGTGCAATGGTTGCGTGATGGTTTGGGCATGATTCAAAGCAGTCGTGAAGTCGAAGCATTGGCATCTTCCGTTGAGACATCCGATGGCGTAGTGATGGTGCCCGCATTCACAGGACTCGGCGCACCTTATTGGCAATCGCAAGCACGTGGCATGATCACAGGGATGACGCGGGGCACCCATCGCGCGCACATTGCGCGCGCTGCATTAGAGTGCATTGCTTTTCAAAGTGCGGCTTTGTATTTTGCGATGATGAAAGACGTTGCGCAGTTGGGCCACATTGCAGCACAAGGTTTGCGAGTGGATGGTGGGGCTTGTATTAACAATTTGTTGATGCAAATGCAAGCCGATGTATTGGGCTTGCCCGTGATTCGTCCGTCGGCGATTGAAACAACGGCGCTCGGCGCGGCTTATTTGGCGGGCCTGCAAGTGGGTGTATTTGGCAGCACAGATGATTTATCGGCACATTGGAAAATCGAACGCATCTTCGAACCTAAAATTTCACGTGACCAGGCCATTAGCATGATGTCATCTTGGGAGCATGCGGTGAGGCAAGCGGTTACTTTGTGAATCAAATGATTTTTAAACTGGAATAGTTAATGACCTCTGAATTTTTAAATGTGCAATTGGCTTTTATTGGTGGCGGTAATATGGCCAGCGCCATGATCAAGGGTCTTATTGCACGCAACCTCAATCCACAACACATTCATGTGGTGGAACCTTTGCAAGAAGCGCGTGCACGGTTATCTCAAATGGGCGTGGTCGTTCATGACCGTGCCAACGAAAGTTTAAAAAATACAAGCTTGGTCGTTTGGGCCGTCAAGCCTCAAATGTTTCGTGCAGCTGCAGCGCCTTGCGCAGCGTTAACACGAAATGTTTTGCATCTGAGTGTGGCCGCTGGCATTCGAAGCGAGAGCATCGCTAATTGGCTGGATACTGAACGTATTGTTCGTGCAATGCCCAATACGCCTGCTTTGGTTTCGTTGGGACAAACGGGTTTGTTTGCGCGATCAGCCGTGAGTACACAAGACCGCAGTTTGATTGAAGCATTGATTGCCACAACCGGACAATTTCTTTGGGTGGATGAAGAATCCAAACTCGATGCGGTAACCGCGCTTTCGGGTTCGGGGCCCGCTTATGTGTTTTATTTTTTAGAAGCGATGATTGAAGCGGGCACACAGTTAGGTCTGTCGTCTGAGCAATCGCGGCAATTGGCCATTGGCACGTTTGTGGGTGCGTCTGAGTTGGCGCGAGCCAGCAACGAGTCCCCTGCTGTTTTGCGCGAAAGAGTCACATCCAAAGGTGGCACAACACATGCCGCTTTGAGCGTGCTGCAAGAACATCATTTGGGTGAACTATTTGAAAAGGCAATTGTGGCGGCAAGTCATCGAGCGCAGCAATTAGGTGAAGAGTTTGGCAAATGAATCGCATTTTGACAAGTTTTGATTCTTTTGAAGAGTCGTGCGACAATGTATCAAATTCAAATTTCTATAGGAATCAATCGATGTTTAAATTATTTATTGCCATTTGCGCTACTTTAGTGATGGCTTTGCCGATATTAAGCACCGCTCAAAGCACCCCCAATCCAACCACTCAAGCAGCACCTGCGACAACGCCTGCCGCTGAGCCTGCAGCAATGTCAGACAAGAAGCCCAAAGCAGCCAAGAAAGCCAAAAAGAAAAAATCAAAGAAGGCTAAAAAAGCAAAATCTTGATTGATTTTTAAATTTATAAAATCACTTATTAAAGTGGTTTTTTTCGTGCGCATTTTTTATTGAAATGCAAAACCCACAACAACACCTGCAAATAATGTGGCGCACAACCAATGATTTTGTCTAAAGGCTTTGAAACAGTTGTCTCGATTGCGGTATTTAATTAATTGGAAATGCCAGATTACTTGTAAAAAGGCCAATGCGCATGCAACATAAACAGGCCATCCGAGTTGATACGGCATGACTAAGGCCATCCAACTGATTAAAAATAAAATATAAAACAAGACAATCGCTTTGACCTCGTAATGAGCTAATGTGATGGCCGATGTTTGTATCCCGATTTGCAAATCATCATCGCGATCGACCATTGCATATTCGGTGTCATAGGCCAACACCCAAAACAAATTACTGAACAACATCAACCAAGCTTGTAATTCAACTGCATCCCACACACCTACCAAACTTAAATCACCACCGCGAACAGCAGAAAAAGCCATGGGGATACCAAAGCTAAAAGCAATACCCAACACGGCTTGAGGAATGGCAACAAATCGTTTCGCATAAGGGTATGCAATGGTGATGACCACTGCTGCGAACGACCAAACAACGGTGACTGCGTTGGTGGTGAGCACCAATGCAAATGCACACAGTGCCAATAATGCGCCGAATTGAAGTGCTTGTCGAACGCTGAGTTGTCCGCTGGTAACGGGTCTTTGTGCAGTGCGTTTGACGTGTTTGTCAAACTCGCGATCGGCCACATCATTGATGCAACATCCCGCGCTGCGCATCAATATGGTTCCGAGCACAAACACCAATAACAAGTGCCAACTAGGCGAACCCATGGACGCAATCCATAAAGCAGTGAGTGATGGCCACAGCAGCAACAGCCAACCCTCAGGTCTGTCCCAACGAATGAGATTTAAATAAAGTTGCAAGCGCGAGCCTGTGGTGTTGGGTTCTGTCACGATCATCCAATAAAAATTAAGACAAGCGATGAACGCCTGGCAAATCACACGCATAAATAGAATTGCGCAAAGCGGCTATGGCTTCGTAACGGGTAAAACTTTTTCGCCAAGCCAATACAACCCGACGCGTGGGCGGTGCATCGGTACCATCCACAATGGGCAAGTAGCGAATATAACTATCAGCACTTTTTTTGCGATGGGTTTGAGACTCTAAAGCTTCTTTGGGCACAGATAGGCGCGGCACTAATGTGACGCCCATGCCTGCTGCGACCATGTGTTTGATGGTTTCTAAAGATGAGCCTTCAAAACTTTTTCGAATGCCTTCTGCGTTGCTAGAAAAACGCGCAAATTCTGGACACACTTCGAGCACGTGATCGCGAAAGCAATGTCCATTACCCAATAACAACATGGTTTCGGATTTGAGTTGTTGTACGGTGAGCGATGGATGTGATACCAACGGATGATTGCTGGGTAAGGCCGCCATGAATGGTTCGTCGTACAAAGGCGCAACCGCCAAACCTGTATCGGGAAAAGGCTCGGCCATGATGGCGCAATCGATTTCTCCAGTGCGCAACATCTCGAGCAATCGAACAGTGAAATTTTCTTGCAACATGAGTGGCATCTGCGGAGATTTTTCGATTGCGTATCGCACGAGCTCGGGCAGTAAATAAGGCGCGATGGTGTAAATAACGCCTAATTTGAGCGGGCCTGCGAGTGGGTCTTTGCCACGCTTGGCAATTTCTTTGATGAGACTGGCTTGCTCAATCACGCTTTGCGCTTGACGAATGATTTCTTCACCCAAAGGTGTAACGGTGACTTCGTTGGCGTTACGCTCAAAGATTTTGACTTCTAATTCGTCTTCTAATTTTTTGATGGCAACCGACAGCGTGGGTTGCGATACAAAACAAGCGTCGGCCGCACGTCCGAAATGTTTTCCGCGAGCAACGGCAACGATGTATTTGAGTTCGGTCAGTGTCATTGTTGAAGTTTACGCTTTTAAGTAGTCAGATTTTCCACCGAGCCATCGGTTGATATGCTGTGTGGCCATATCTGAATATTGATCGAGCATCACGGGGGCCAAGGCTCGCGCCCAATCGAGCAAATCCAAATCGACGGCAAGATCTGCAAACCGCAACATCGCCGCACCCGACTGACGCGCACCCAAAAATTCACCAGGGCCGCGAATCTCTAAATCTCTGCGTGCAATTTCAAATCCATCGTTGGTTTGCGCCATCGCACGCAAACGATCGCGCGCGGTTTCACTCAATCGACCATGCTCTGCCGTGGAGTACAACAAAATGCACGCCGATGCTGCGGCACCCCTGCCCACGCGACCGCGCAGTTGATGCAGTTGACTCAAACCAAATCTTTCGGCGTGTTCAATCACCATCAATGATGCATTGGGCACATCCACTCCCACTTCGATTACTGTTGTGCTCACCAGCAGGCCCATTTGCCTTGATGTGAACAACGACATGACGGCTTTTTTTTCTGCAACAGGCATGCGCGAATGCAACAAGCCCACCACCACACCAGGCAATGATTGCGTTAAGTCGTCGTGCGTTTGTGTGGCATTGGTGAGGTCGAGTACTTCGCTCTCTTCAATCAAAGGACAAACCCAATAGACTTGTCGGCCCTCATTGAGTTGCGCACGAATGCGCTCAATCACTTCATCGCGCCTAGCATCGGATACCACTTTGGTGACAACGGGTGTTCGACCAGGTGGCAATTCATCGATGATTGATACATCGAGGTCAGCGTAATAACTCATGGCCAAGGTTCTTGGAATCGGTGTGGCACTCATCATCAACAAATGTGGTTCTTGTGCTTGAGCGTTTTTGTCGCTGATTAATTTTTGTCTCAAGGCCAAACGCTGCGCCACGCCAAAGCGATGTTGTTCATCGATGATGGCCAATCCAAGCGCATGAAAATGCACGTGTTGTTGAATGACCGCATGCGTGCCCACCACCAATGCGGCTTGTCCATTGGCAATCACTTCCAACATAGCGTTCCGCTCTTTTTTCTTTTGACTGCCAGTGAGCCATGCCACACGCAATCCGCGTGGCGAGAAGATGGGCTCTAACCAATCGGTGAGCTTTCGAAAATGTTGTTCTGCCAAAATTTCTGTGGGTGCCATGAGTGCGCATTGCCATCCTGCATCAATGGCTTGAACCGCGGCAATCGCCGCAACTACAGTTTTGCCAGAACCCACGTCGCCTTGCAACAAACGATGCATCGGAATTTGTTTTGATAAATCTTTTTGTATTTCTTGCATGACGCGTTGTTGTGCAGGGGTCAATGCAAAAGGCAACACCGCCATCAATTGTTCAACCAATTGGGAGGATTGCGCATTAGGCGTGAGAGGTGGCGCGCGTAAAAATGCGCGTTCGCGTTTGGATTGCAATTGAGAGAGTTGTTGGGCCAACAATTCTTCGGCTTTGAGTCGTTGCCATGCGGGATGCGTTTTGTCATCGAGTTGCGCCATCGACACATCAACCGATGGATGATGCAAAAAAACGAGTGCATCTTGCAAACGCCATGTGTGGAGTGGCCAATTAGGTTGTGGAATTGTTTCTGTGAACAAACCAGTTTTGATGGCGCGCGCTAATCCACCTTGTACGGCTTTTCGAATATACGCTTGCGGCAATAAAGCGGTTGTAGGGTACACGGGCGTGAGCGCAGTTGCAAGTGCACCACCTGCGCCCTGCACTGTTGGATGCATCATGGTTTTGCCCATCAATACGCCGCGAACCTCACCCCGCAAACGCACTTTACGCCCTACTTCCAATGCCTTTTGCATATTGGGATAAAAATTAAAAAATCGCAAACTGCATGTATCGGTACCGTCATCGACCACCGCTAACAATTGGCGACGCGGCTTGAACACCACTTGACAAGATTTGACCGTGGCTTCAATTTGCACGGTGTCGCCATCGCGCGCATCGCGCAAAGCAACAATCGATGTTTCGTCTTCATAACGAAAAGGCAAATGCAATGCCATATCCACATCGCGCACCAATCCCATTTTGCGCAAGGCTTTTTGGGGGGCTGATAGAGGTTTATTGTCGGTCATTGCCAATGTTGCAAAGAGTGATTTAGAAAATGTAACAATATACACATATTCACTTGGAAAGGGTCTGTCAAGCCCTCAAGCATCATGTCACATCGATCGTCAGTCACTACAAGCTACACCCTGAGTGATTTTGATTTCGATCTACCCCAACACCTGATTGCCCAACTCCCAAGCGACGTGCGAAGCGCGTCTCGTTTTCTTGATGGTACAAGTTCTTTGCCCGTCGATCGAATATTTAACAGTTTGCCTTCTTTGCTTCAAGCGGGAGATTTGTTGGTGTTCAACGACACGCAAGTTGTCAAAGCGAGACTATTTGGACAAAAACCAACGGGCGGTCAACTGGAGTTGTTGATTGAGCGCGTATTGCCCGCCTCCACCTCAGGGCCTGCGCATCAAGTCGTGGCTCACATGAAGGTGAGTAAAAAACCACCTGTCGGTACGGTGCTGGCCATGGCGGGCGGATCTTCACAAGGTGGATTTGAGGCCGCATTACTTGGCCGATGGCCAGATGCGCAAGGCGCTTTGTTTTTATTGGCCTTTAGTGATGAGCCTTTTGCCTTGATGCAACAACACGGTCATGTGCCACTACCACCGTATATTGAACACAGCGATCAGCAAGAAGACGAGTCGCGATATCAAACTGTTTTTGCAAAACATCCAGGTGCAGTTGCCGCACCCACTGCAGCTTTGCATTTTGATTGGCCTTTAATTGATGAATTGAAGTCTAAAGGAATCGAGACCGTGCACGTGACCTTGCATGTGGGCGCGGGCACGTTTCAACCCGTCAAAACTAACGACATCTCACAACACACCATTCACAGCGAGTGGTACAGCATTCCATCGAACACCTTGCAAGCCATTCAAGCTTGCCAACAACGTGGGGGGCGTGTTGTGGCAGTTGGCACCACCACCGTCCGCACTTTGGAGTCGTGGGCGCAAACGCAACAAACCGAAGGCGATACCGCTATTTTTATAACGCCTGGCTTTCAATTTCAAGTGATTGATATGTTGATTACCAATTTTCATTTGCCCAAATCGACATTGCTGATGCTAGTGAGTGCATTTGCAGGCTTTGATCACATGCATGCGTTGTATCAACATGCAATCAAAAATGCCTATCGATTTTTTAGTTATGGCGACGCCATGCTACTTCAGAGAAAGAAAGATCATGCTTGAATTTCAAGTTTTAAAAACAGATGGCCATGCAAGACGGGGCCGATTAAAACTCAACCACGGCGTGGTTGAAACGCCTATCTTTATGCCCGTGGGTACTTATGGCACGGTGAAAGGCGTGATGCCGCGCAGCTTAGAAGAGATGAATGCGCAAATTATTTTGGGCAACACATTTCATTTGTGGATGCGCCCGGGTCTTGATATTTTAAAAAGCTTTGACGGCCTGCACGGTTTTGAGCAATGGCACAAACCGATTCTGACCGACAGCGGCGGCTTTCAAGTGTGGAGTTTGGGGGCCATGCGCAAAATCACCGAAGAAGGTGTGCGCTTTGCTTCGCCAGCGAATGGCGACAAGCTTTTTTTAACCCCCGAAGTGAGTATGCAAATTCAAACCATACTTAACAGTGACATCGTTATGCAGTTTGATGAATGCACGCCCTACGAAACCCAAGGCGTTCTGATTACCGAAAAAGAAGCCCTCGCATCGATGTCATTGAGTTTGCGTTGGGCCGAGCGTTGCCGCACAGAATTTGAAAAATTAAACAATCCCAATGCCTTATTTGGCATTGTGCAAGGCGGTATGTTTGAACCATTGCGCGAGGCTTCCATTGATGCATTGGTAAATATGAATTTACCAGGCTACGCCGTGGGAGGTGTGAGCGTTGGCGAGCCTAAAGAAGAGATGATGCGCATCATGGCGCACACGCCGCATCGCTTGCCAGCCAACAAGCCTCGCTACTTAATGGGCGTGGGCACGCCTGAAGATTTGGTGGCAGGTGTGTCGCATGGTGTTGATATGTTTGATTGCATAATGCCCACGCGCAATGCCCGCAACGGTCATTTGTTCACGCGATTTGGTGATTTGAAAATTCGCAATGCCAAACACAAAACCGATCATGCGCCATTGGATGAAACCTGTACTTGTTACACCTGCAAAGGTTTTAAACGAGACGACGGTACGGTGAGTGGTGGCTTTAGTCGCGCGTATTTGCATCATTTAGATCGATGCGGCGAGATGCTTGGGCCCATGCTGGCCACGGTGCACAACTTGCATTACTACCTCAACTTAATGCAAGAGATCAGAGATTCATTGGATACCAATCAATTGCAACAATGGACACAAATTTTTGTACGCGATCGTGCACGCGGCGTTTGAGCAATTAACTCAACACGCGCCATGCTTTGCTAAAAAAATCTACACGGCCAAAGTTACCTGACTTTAAACTGATGTGCAAACCTTGCGACGCACTGAAAGACGAGTGCGCATAACACCACGGCACACCAGGATCAATTTGCGGGCCGATTTGCAACTGAGTTACTTGCAATGCTTGGACGCAAGAACCCGATGTTTCGCCACCTGCAACCAACAATTGAGAAACACCCAATCGCACCAAACCTTGCGTCAATTGAGCCAATGTCTGCTCGATCATGACACCCGACGCTTCAATGCCCCAACGCTTTTGAACGTCTTGCACACGCGCCGGATCTGCTGTTGAATAAATCAAAACCGCTTGTTTTGAAACCAAGAGTTGCGCCCATTGCAATGCTTTTTCAATTTGCGCTTGCTTAGCTTGCTCGGTGTCCAGTTGCATCACGTCAATTTCAAATGCAGGTTGTCCGCTTTGTTTGAAATGCGCGACTTGCGCTTGCGTAGCCTGCGAACAACTCCCCGACACAATCGCTTGAAAACCTTTGGCGGATGGCAACAAACTCGATTTCGCGTTGGGCGTTAAATGCCAATTGGCAGGCAATCCAATGGCTACACCCGAGCCTGCAGTTACCAAGGGTCTATTTTTTAAAGCGGGACCTAATCGAATCAAATCATCGTTGCTCAGCGCATCCACAACTGCGATTTGGACGCCTTGTGTTTTTAGTTCATTGATACATTGGGTAATCGCAGCACTTCCTTTAGCAATGACCTTATAGGAAATCAATCCAACTTTTTTTTGTGATTGCGCTTGCAGAACACGAACCAAATTAGAGTCGCGCATTGGTGTGAGCGGGTGATCTTTCATGCCGCTTTCGCCAAGCAACACATCGCCCACAAATAAATAACCGTTGCATACCGTGCGATGGTTGTCGGGAAACGCAGGCGTGGCAATGGTGAAGTCGGTGTTGAGTGCGTCCATCAATGCGTCGGTAACGGGTCCGATGTTGCCACGTGTATTGCCCTCATACCAACTATCAAACGTGGAGCAATATTTAAAATAAATTTGTTGTGCGCCTTGCGCTTGCAACCATTTCAAAGCATGCAGTGATTGCTCAATAGCAAGGTCGGGCTTGATGGTGCGTGATTTAAGCGCAACCACTACCGCATCTACATCTGATCGCAAAGGTTCACGGGGAACGCCGATGGTCTGCACCACGCGCATACCTGCGCGCACCAAATTGTTGGCCAAGTCGGTCGCGCCTGTGAAGTCATCTGCAATGCATCCCAAAATAATCTTGGGCATATCAATTTTCTTTTGTAGTAAAAACGGTGAGCACACCTGTATAGCCATACAAATTGCGATGCGCAATTTCTCCGCTGGCAAAAAACCCAACCAAAGGCAGATCACCCAAAGCGCGACGCAACAATTGAAGCTCAGCACTGGGTCCACCAAAATGGGGACCACCGCGGCCAGAGCAACTGACATAAATAGCACCCGCCATTCTTCGGGCCGGATGAGGCGCTGAAAAATCTTGATCCGACAATTGCATCGCAACTTCTTGTGTGATGTCTTCAGGCTCTAAGGCTTCCCGAATTTCGGAACCGATGCGTAACAAATCTGCACGCGCAGCAGCTGCATCGCGCTGACAAAAGGTTAGTTGCATACCCACTTCAACCGAGTGCGCAACGGCAACGCCGTGTTGTTGTGGATCTAAACCAATGATGTGACGTACCATCACTTCTTCTTCAAACTCGCCCGTGCGTTTGATCGAGGACTGATTGTGTGATGACAAACCCACCAATGTTGAACGTACTTGAGGAATTGCTTTTAAGGGTTCATCCAATGACACGCCCAATTCTGCCATCAATACATACAAGGCCGGAAAGTTGTTGAGTTTTAAAACCAAATGACCTTGCGCCTCGGTGACGGTATGCGTGATTCCAACTGGCTGACAACCTTGCGTCACGCGAGAAACCATTGCCACATCCGAGCTAAAAGCAACGCCGCTGAGTCCGCCTTCAAATACACCGCTGACTTGCGTGTTGGGCACATCGCTTCCGTGTGCATTAACAGAAAACTGAATGGTTTGATGACGACTCGATGCGAGTCCACCAAACACATAACCTTGTGTCGTGAGATCGGCCACGTCTTCAATGAGTTCTGAAATTTGCGGCGTTTGTGCGTCTGCATGAATCAATGCGGTTTGAGCAACAAAGTCTGGCGGCCCCGCTTGGCCCAAGGGTGACAAGCCATTGAACACTTGAAATTGATCGACAGGCAAATCACACAGCATTAAAACCAATGCAGGCTCATCAAAGTATTCAACATTATTGGATGACACGCCCACACCCACCGTACCACTCCAATGTGCAATGTTGCTTAATTCATCGCGCAAATGATCAAAGATGCTTTGTGCCTGATTGGCATAATGGTCAGTGATATACAAAATACCCAATGTTGGCTGCGAAGCATATTCGGGTAGGGCCATTTGAGCGCGAACCTGCGCCAGCACCAATCCCGCAGCCATTTGCCATTGCGGATGCGTTGCATGACCGTAGGGAAACAATTTCATGGTTTGCGAATACTTTTACCAGCTTGCTTTTTGGGATTGACAGCGGGTCTTTTATTTGATTTTTCTTTTTGCGTGTTTGCTTTGACTGCAGATGCTGAGGCAATGGCGTGCGCTTGCAAATCCTGAACCGTTTTTTCTGCAATTTGTGTGAATTGTTGCGTGAGTGAACCCCACCAAGCCATGGGATCAACAGCAGGCGTTTCTTCATTGGTTGGGGTCTTTGTCGCCTTTGTATCGGGAATTTTGAATTGCAAAGACTGAGACAGTTGTTCTGCGCTCAGATTCATTCCTTGCAATGTAGAGAGCGTCATTCGCTGTACTTCCATCGCTTGAATCGTTGCACTCAAAGCTTTTGAGTTTTGCTCAAGCCAAAATTGAACCGCTTTGAGCTCTTGAATTTTCTTTTCAATTTCTTTGGGATCGAGTGAGGGCGTAACCCAACTCGACATCGGAATGGGTGTGGATCCTTGTGTTGATAGTTGTTTTAAAAAATCAAAACCAGGAATCATTTTTTGAAAATCAAATGCAGACGGTGTAGTCATAGGTGTCAATGTGAATAATAAAAAAGAGGTGATTGGCTAGTCATTTTCCAATTTAAATTGAATAGGGATTTGAAACCACATGGCTTGTGGCACCCCTCCAACCTGGCCTGGCAAATACCGCCACTGCAGCACAGCGTCCAAGGCTGATTGGTCTAAGCGATCATAGCCTGATGTTTGTGCAATTTGTGCTTTTTGAGCATAGCCATCGACACCAATCAAAACTTTGACAACCACACGTCCCTGTTCACCCAGCCGTTTGCTGATACGCGGATATTGGGGTTGCGCACGATTTTTGTAGTCGGCCAAGGTTGTGGGCAATTCAATAGGCGCAGATTTTTCTGGCGTGAGCACGCTCGGTGAAGGTGTTGTCGCTGCAACGGAGTGATGACTAGCACCTTCGCTCAACGAGGCCGATGGCACCAACTGCATTGTCGTTGTACGTGTATCGGATGACAATACAGACGCGGACGTGGGCGCGGCATTTGAATCAAAGCTTGATGTAAGTGCAGTGGCATACTGAGAGTTCAACCGCGACGCACGCATGTCCTTTTGAGGGGGTAATGCGGCTTGTTTTGGCTGACTGTTATCCATTGGGTGCGAAGCCATCAACACTTTAACAATGGCTTCGTCTTTAATTGATTGATCTGTATTTGAAAAGCCAACAATCAACGCACCATGCACAAACAAAACAGCACACGTGATCCAAGCGATTTGTTGTTTGTGCATTCGATAAGTCGCAAAAAAACTAACTGGCAACCAACGGTGTTATTTTTTGATCGATTGCACCAAAAACACTTTGACCGTCTTTGCCTTTCATTTCAATACGAATGGTGTCGCCGTATTTCATGTACTCGGTCGTGACTTTGCCGTCGAGGATGGTTTCAATGGCGCGCTTTTCTGCGATGCAGCTATACCCTTTGGGCCAATCTTTTTTTCCTTTTGATTCGACGGCTTTGTTGCTAACAGTGCCGCTGCCGATGATGCTGCCAGCGCGCACATTGCGTGTTTTGCAAAGATGCGAGATGAGCTGGCCAAAATGAAAAGTCATTTCAGTGCCTGCATCGCACATGCCTACTTTTTTTCCATTCCATGTTGATTGCATGGTTAAGTGAATTCGACCTTTGTCCCACGATTCACCAAATTCATCCACAGTGACCGCAACGGGACTGAATGCCGTGGCGGGTTTGCCTTGTAAAAAACCAAAGCCTTTTGCAATTTCGTCAGGGATTAAGTTGCGCAATGACACATCATTAGCCAACATCACCAAGCGAATACCTTCTAGCGCTTGCTTGGGTGATGCGGTCATTGGGACATCACCCGTGATGACTGCCAACTCCGCTTCAAAGTCAATTCCGTAATCTTCGCTTGCACAAATCACATCATCACAAGCACCCATGAAGTCATCGCTTCCGCCCTGGTAGATCAAAGGGTCGGTGTAATAATTCGCAGGCACTTCGATATTGCGTGATGCACGAACCAATTCGACGTGATTGATATAGGCCGAAGCATCGGCCCATTGATAAGCACGTGACAACGGGGCCATGCACATTTGAGGATCAAATGCAAAAGCGTGCCGCGCTTTTCCATGGTTGAGCGTGTCATACAAATCTTGCAATTGAGGGGATAAAAAGTCCCAATCATCCAAAACATTTTGTAATCGATGCGCAACGTCTGTCGCATAATGTGCTGTGTGTAAATCGCGAGAAACCACCACCAGTTGTCCATCGCGCGAGCCATCTTTATAAGTGGCCAATTTCATCGGTGTTTCCTTTCAGTTGCAACAGGATGCGGAGCGCATAAAAAAATTATCCAAACCACACGTCATTCAATACCTTGATTTCATTCAAATTCTATCCAAATCCACATTGGCGACATATGGTCTGGCTGTCGCTAGGTGTATGGATCGTACACCTGATTGTTTTACAAAATATTTCTTTATGGGGAACGGATGAAGGCCCGCCTTTTAAAACCATGGTGGTGACGCAACACACTCAAACACCAGAGCCTAAGTCCAAGCCTATCGATGCACCAAAACCCAGCAAAAAAATAACCCCAGCACCCGAACCTGTTGTGCCCAACAATACGCCGTTAACTCAAGAGCCCGTACCCGCTCAAGCTGTTACCCCATCCCCAACGTCGAGCACACAAGAAATCCTCAGCACTCCAACAGAGAAAAAAGAAATTTTAGAAGCTGCACCCCCTCAGCCCATAGCGGTCGCTTATGCCATTCCTGGATCAACACGTCTGCGCTATGAAGTCAGTGGGACAGCACGCAATCTCAACTACACCGCAAGTGGCGAACTTTTGTGGCAACACGATGGTCAAAAATACAACGCACGGTATGAGGTGAGTGCTTTTTTATTGGGCTCACGCAGTCAAACCAGCGTTGGTCAAATCAGCGCACAGGGTTTAATGCCAACCAGGTTTAGCGATAAAAACAGAAACGAGTTAGCCGTTCAATTTGATCGTGAAAAAGCATTGATTATTTACAGTGCTAATTCAACACCTTCACTTTTAATGGAAGGTGCGCAAGATCGTTTGAGTGTGTTAATTCAATTGGGCGCACGATTATCGGGTGACACCCAATCTCAAAGCGCAGGATCGAGCATACAAATACCCGTCGTCTCTTCTCGAGAAAGTGAGATATGGTTGTTTGTGGTGGATGGTGAAGAAAAAATTGAATTGCCCTATCAATCTTTAAATACTCTGAAAGTGACACGAACACCCAGGCGAGAGTACGACCAAAAAATTGAAGTGTGGTTGTCGCCTCAATTAGGAATGATGCCTGTGAGATTCAAATTAACACAATCCAATGGCGATTTTGTCGATCAAAAATTACGCTCGGTGAGCGCGCCCTAATCAGACGTTTTGCGCACATAAAGCCACTGATACAACGGCCCTGATAACAACAACACGGCCACCAATCTTGACGACTGAAATACCGTCACAATAGGCGCGCCGAGTTGCAAAACCTTTGCGGTAATGGCCATCTCAGTAATACCACCTGGCGCACTGGCCAATATCAATGTGGCAAACGGCAAATGCGTCATCTCTAGCAACACATAAGAAAACAAAATACACAAAAAAATCATCCCAAAAGTTCCAATCGCGACGCTGAATAACCAACGCGGCGCCGACTTCACAAATTGACGGTTGAAACGAACCCCTAAACTCACACCAATGAACAGTTGCGCGACATTGGTTGCTTCACTGGGTAATGCGGTTAAACGAACATCCATCATGGTCACGATCATTGACACCAACATTGCACCCATAAACCAAGGGTTGGCGCGCTTGAGTTTCATCATCACAAAAATACCGATGGCAGTGAGAAGCGCCAGCACTCCCATTCCCCACAGAGAAATTTCTCGTACGACTGGCTGCGTGATTTGAATCTGCCCAAAATTAGCCCACTGAATTCCAAATGGAATCACCAAAGTCACAATCAATAAGCGCATGCTATGCGCAGAAGCAACCAAATCAGTGACTGCATTTTCTCGCTCCGACAACAAGGTCATCTCCGATGCGCCACCAATTGGTCCAGAAAAATAAGATGTGGCTCTGTTAAAGTTTGTCATATGCGGCGCATTGAAAAAATGCAGCCACACACCAAAAAAATACCCCAATACCAAAGACCAAGTAATCGATAAAGCAATGACCCACCAAGCAGAAATTAAAAGTTGTGCAACCGCAGGTGTGAAATACAAACCCAATGCAATGCCAATGATCCATTGACCGATATTGCGCAAAGGGTCCCAACTGCGTGTGGGCAATCCCAACATGGATGCCAGTGCAATACTGGTGAGCGGTCCCAACATCCAAGGCAAGGGCGCGTGCAACTCAATAAAAAGCAACGTTGCAAGCCAAGCCAACAGCAGCGTGCCTATTTTTTCAATTGCGTTTCGAAAATCACTCATAAAAGGTTTGCTTGTGGGCAAACCACAAAATGAAATATTATTAAATACGTTAAGCGTGTTGTTGAATAGATGAAGCCAGCGTACTGACCATTTGGTCGATGTGATTATTTTCGACGATATAAGGCGGCGCAAAAACTAAAGTGTCACCTGCGGCTCTTACCAACACGCCCTTGTTAAAACAATCCAAAAAGATTTGATATGCGCGTTTGCCAGGCGACCCCTCAATGGATAACAAATCAACAGCTGCTGCCAAGCCTAAACTTCGAATGCCCACAACATGAGGCAAACCTTTGAGAGTGCTGTGCATGGCGTCGCCCAAAACTGGACCCATTTGTGACGCACGATTGAATAAATCTTCTTGCTTAAATAAATCGAGTGATGCAATCGCGGCCGCACAAGCAACAGGATGACCCGAATACGTATAGCCATGAAAAAATTCAATCGTATGTTCGGGCGAATCGTTGTTCATCAATGTGTCGTATAAAAAATCTCGACAAATCACACCGCCCAATGGAATCACACCATTGGTTACGCATTTTGCAAAATTGAGCATATCTGGCACAACACCATAAAAATCAGCGGCAAAATTTTTGCCCATGCGACCAAAGCCTGTGATCACTTCATCAAAAATTAACAAGATGCCGTGCTTGTCGCATATTTGTCTTAGGCGTTGCAAATAGCCTTTGGGCGGCAAATACCATCCCGCACTGCCCGCCACGGGTTCGACAATGATGGCGGCCACATTGCTTGGGTCATGCAAAGGAAGAATTCGATTTTCCAACTCCAGCAACAAATCTTCGCTCCATTGCGGCTCAACCCCATGGATATAAGCATGGTTGATGGGGTCATGAATAAAACGCATGTGATCTACACGCGGCAATAGTGCCGTGCCAAAAGCCTTTCGATTGGCAGGAATGCCTCCCACACTCATGCCGCCAAAGCCCACACCGTGATAGCCGCGCTCTCGGCCAATAAAAACATTGCGATGTCCTTGACCTCTGGCGCGGTGATAGGCCAAGGCTACTTTTAATGAAGTGTCAGCAGCCTCTGATCCCGAGTTGCAAAATAAAACTTTATTTAAATCGCCTGGCGCCATGGAGGTGATGACTGCAGCGGCTTCAAAGGCTTGGTCGTTGCTGACTTGAAAAGCAGTGGAGTAATCCAAAGTATCGAGTTGTTTTTTAATCGCCTCGTTAATAGGCGCGCGGTTGTGTCCCGCGCCCACACACCACAAACTAGAAATTCCATCCAATACGTTTTTGCCATCGTGCGTCGTGAAATGCATGCCATTGGCTTTTACAAATACCCGCGGCTCCTTGCGAAAATGGCGATTGGGCGTAAAAGGCAACCATTGGTTTTCCATTTGCAGCGGTATATTTTTCATGGCAATCTCCACAATCGATTAAGTCGCTAGTTTAGATGAGCCGTTTGGTGAGCGTATTAACCTAGATATAGCCGCCCCAAACAAGACAATTGGAGTCCTGCGACAATCTGCTCTATGAAGAACACCTACATCCTGACCCTCTCTTGCCCCGACCGTGCAGGCATTGTTCATGCCGTCTCTGGATTTTTATTTGAACGCGCTGGCAATATTGAAGAGGCCAAACAATTCAACGATGCAGGCACGGGCTTGTTTTTTATGCGGGTTCAGTTTTCAATTGAAATGGATGAAGCAACTTTGCGCGGTCAATTACCAAGTCTTGCAAAACAATTTGACATGCATTTCCAATTGCACTCCAACAATCAACCATTGCGTACGGTTTTGATGGTGAGCAAAGAAGGCCATTGCCTCAATGATTTGTTGTTTCGATGGAAATCGGGTTTGTTACACATGGACATCCGAGCCATCATCAGCAATCACCGCGAGTTTTATCAACTCGCCGCCAGCTACAACGTACCCTTTCATCACATTGCAGTAACGGCATACACTAAAGAAGAGTCTGAAAAAAAACAATTGGACATTATCGAATCCGAAGGTGCCGAGTTGGTGGTACTGGCGCGTTACATGCAAATTTTGTCTAACAACATGTGTCATCGATTAGCGGGACGTGCTATCAATATTCATCACAGTTTTTTGCCTAGTTTCAAAGGTGCCAAGCCCTATTATCAAGCGCACGATCGTGGCGTCAAACTCATTGGTGCAACAGCGCATTACGTCACTGCCGATTTGGACGAAGGCCCCATCATTGAACAAGACGTCGCGCGCGTTGACCACAGCCTCACTGTAGAAGACCTCACAGCTTTGGGACGCGACACCGAAAGCCAAGTGTTAGCGCGTGCGGTTAAATGGCATTGCGAGCATCGCGTTCTTGTGAATGGCCACAAAACAGTTGTGTTTAAATAAATTTTGATTCCATCATGAACACACTTGCAACACAAGAAAAAATTCAAATACATTCACCTGTGATTCACGCATTGCGCAAGGCCTTGCCCGCTCATGCGGTTTTAAGTCGTCAAGAAGACACCGCTCCTTACGAGTGCGATGGCCTCACCGCCTATCGTCAACGTCCCATGTGTGTGGTTCTTCCTGAAACAACTGCGCAGGTTCAGCAGGTTTTACAAATTTGTTATCGACTCGGTGTGCCCGTTGTTGCCAGAGGCGCTGGAACGGGCTTGTCGGGTGGGGCCATGCCCCATTCGCAAGGCATTACCCTGTCATTGGCCAAATTCAATCGCATCCTTCAAATGGACGCCCACTCGCGCACAGCGGTGGTTCAATGCGGTGTGCGCAACTTAGCCATTAGTGAAGCCGCTTCTTCTTTGGGTTTGTATTACGCACCCGATCCATCGAGTCAAATTGCTTGCACCATTGGCGGTAATGTCGCGGAAAATTCTGGCGGCGTTCACTGTCTCAAATATGGACTCACACTGCACAACGTCCTCAAAATTTCTGGCTTCACCATTGAGGGTGAGCCCATTGAGTTGGGTGGCGACGCGCTTGACGCACCCGGTTTGGATTTGTTGCCATTGGTTGTTGGCTCCGAAGGCATGCTGGCTATCACCACCGAAGTCACCATCAAACTCACACCCAAACCGCAACTCGCACGTTGCATCATGGCAAGTTTTGATGATCTACAAAAAGCAGGCGACGCAGTGGCGCAAGTGATTGCATCGGGTATTATTCCTGCGGGCCTCGAAATGATGGACAAGCCCATGACGGCGGCAGTTGAAGATTTTGTACATGCGGGTTACGACCTCACTGCAGAAGCAATCTTGTTATGCGAATCCGATGGAACGTCCGAAGAAGTGGAAGAAGAAATTGGTCGAATGATTGCTGTGTTGCGTCAAAGTGGCGCGACCGCCATCTCCGTGAGCAACAACGAGGCCGAACGACTCAAATTTTGGAGCGGAAGAAAAAATGCATTTCCTGCCAGCGGGCGCATGAGCCCCGACTACATGTGCATGGACTCCACCATTCCTCGCAAACGATTAGCGGATATCTTGCTTGCTATTGCAGAGATGGAAAAAAAATATCAACTGCGTTGCGCCAATGTTTTCCATGCGGGTGATGGCAACTTACATCCGCTCATCTTGTTTGATGCCAACGATCCAGATCAACTGCATCGCGCCGAATTATTTGGTGCTGATATTTTAGAAACCAGCGTGGTTATGGGTGGCACGGTTACGGGCGAGCACGGTGTGGGCATTGAAAAACTCAACAGCATGTGCGTGCAATTTTCTGAACACGAGAACGAGCAAATGTTTGCAATCAAACGCGCCTTTGATAGCAAGGGCTTGCTCAATCCTGGCAAAGTGATTCCCACCCTTCAACGCTGCGCAGAATACGGCAAGATGTTGGTTCGTGGCGGTCAAATATCTCACCCGAATATCGAGCGTTTTTAAGCGACGTCTCGTCGACCAAACAAAGCGGTACCCACACGCACCATGGTCGCGCCCGCGTGAATCGCCGCTTCTAAATCTGTGGTCATACCCATCGACAACGTATCAAATTTTTGTAGTGATAACGGCGATTTCAATTCATCAAATAATTTTTTGGTTTGTTGATGAACATGCAATTGCAATTCATAAGTTTCGGCGGGTTCAGGTATGGTCATCAAACCTCTTAATTGAAGTTGCGGCAATTGCATCACCGCTTGAGCCAATGCTAAAACTTCATCCGGGGCAATGCCTGATTTGCTTGCACCTCCATCGACATTGACTTGCAAACAAACCTGCAACGGTTTAAGACCCAAAGGGCGTTGCTCGCTCAAACGTTGTGCAATTTTGAGTCGATCGATGCTGTGCACCCAATCAAAATTTTCTGCAACCCATTTTGTTTTATTGCTTTGAATCGGACCAATGCAATGCCACACCAACAACGGGTTGGTGGGTTTGAGTGAAATTATTTTTTCAACGCCTTCTTGAATATAGTTTTCTCCAAAATCAATTTGACCGCCTTGCGCCATAGCTTGAACATCTTGCGCAGGAAATTTTTTGGAGACGGCGAGCAAGCAGACCTTATCTGCTGGCCGACCGCAATCGCGGGTTGCTTTAGCAATGCGCTGGCGCACGGCATCTAAATTGGATAGTAAAGATTGCATCATCTTGACACTGTACACAAAATGCACGCGATTACGACTTCTTTTTGAGGTCTTTTGATGCGCGCTACAAGCAATTAACGCTTTTCACAATTATGATTCTGTTTTTATCATCACATAGATTACACACACCATGTCACGCACCAAACCCAAAACCTACGAATCCAGTACCCCCACCAACGTCGCCTTTATTGGATTGGGCGTGATGGGTTACCCCATGGCCGGTCACTTGGCTTTGGCGGGTCATTCAGTCACCGTATACAACCGCAACGCAGCCAAGTCCAAAGAGTGGTGCGCCGAGTTTGCCAGCACCAACAAGCCCCGCTCTGAGTCCACGCCCAAGCAGGCTGCGAGTCAAGCCGATATTATTTTTTGCTGCGTCGGTAATGATGACGATTTGCGGTCGGTTATTTTTGGACCTGATGGCGCTCTTGCTGGCATGAAAGCAGGCGCCACTTTGGTGGATCACACCACCGCATCGGCCAATGTCGCTCGCGAAATTTACCAAGCCGCCAGAAAAGCAGGCATTCACTTCATTGATGCGCCTGTGTCAGGTGGCGAAGCAGGCGCACAAAATGGTTTGCTCACTGTGATGTGCGGTGGCGACGCGACTGTATTTGAAAAAGTAAAGCCAATTGCCATGTCGTTTTCACGCGCATTCACACTCATGGGTGAATCAGGTGCAGGTCAACTCACCAAAATGGTCAACCAAATTTGTATTGCTGGCTTGGTCCAAGGCTTAAGCGAAGGCATTGCATTTGGCATGCAAGCAGGGCTTGACGTTAATTTGGTTTTAGATGTGATTGGCAAAGGCGCTGCACAAAGCTGGCAAATGGATAACCGTGGCAAAACTATGGTGGCTGATCAATTTAATTTTGGATTTGCCGTCGATTGGATGCGCAAAGACTTAGGTTTGGTGATAGACGAAGCCAAACGCAACGGTGCACGCTTACCCGTTACAGCATTGGTCGATCAGTTTTATGCCGACGTACAAAAATTGGGAGGCAGTCGATGGGATACATCGAGCCTCATTAAACGTCTGCGTTAATTTGTAACAGGATTATTTTTTGTCTTTGGCATCTGTCGATGCCTCGGGCTTGGGTTGAGTTGGCAACACACTGCGCAACTCTTCTTCGGAAATAATTTCAAAAACACGAACCACTCGAGCAACACCGCCAATGGTTCGTGTCATATCGGTAACGCTATTGGCTTCGCGTTGAGTCACGCGTCCCATCAAATACACATTGCTTCTTTCAACAACAACTTTGAAAGAGCTTGCGAATAAATCTTTGCTATCAACAAGAGAGGCAATCACCTTCCCTTTGATAAAGGCATCTTTTGATTTTTCGTTGAGTGATGAGGATGGTTGAATCGCGAGTTCGTTTAATACCGATTTGACATTTTCGATGCGCTCTGCAATTTGAGCGGCGGCGGCGCGATCTTTTTCATTGGCCACTTCGCCAGTGAGCAACACTTGTCGGTTGTAACTGTTGACAGAGACATTGGCTCGCTCGCCAAAATGCGCACGCATTCTGGAGTTGCCTCTAAGCTCGATCCCTTCGTCTTCAACGATGGCGCCAGATGTTCGGCGATCGGTGGCCACCATCACAGTGCCCATCATGGAGCCAAACATCAAAGGTGCACATGCACTCATCAAACTTGATGCCAACACCAAACTTAAACTTAAAAACACGAAACGACTTTTCATAATGGGCTTTCTTGTTCACCTAACAATTGACTATCAACACCATCGCACAAACAATGAACGACTAGGACATGAACTTCTTTGATGCGTGCACTTCGAACATGTGGAACACAAATATGCACATCGGTTTCGCGCAACAGTCCCGCTATTTTGCCACCACCTTTGCCTGTTAAACCGACAACAGTCATATCTCTTTCGTGGGCGGCGTCAATGGCACTCATCACATTGAGCGCATTGCCGTCATTGGAGATGGCCAAAAGAACATCGCCAGCTTGACCCAAAGCACGCACCTGTTTACTAAAGACATGCTCAAAATCAAAGTCGTGGGCCACCGCTGTTAAAAGAGCGCTGTCAGCATTAAGTGCAATAGCGGCCAATTCGGGGCGATCTCTTTCAAATCGACCCACAAATTGAGTTGCAAAATTTTGTGCCTCGGTGGCGGAGCCGCCATTTCCGCAGGCCAACACTTTGCCGTCACTGGTGACGCTGGCCAAAATGGCTTGAACAGCTTGCGCAATCGGCTTGCTCAAGGTTTGAGCCGATTGGTATTTGAGATCTGCACTGTCAATAAAGTGCTGTTCGATTTGTTGCTCTAGCATGCCTGCATGATACCGCCTGTTACACAGAGGACGCTTCAAAGGCGTGGCGAATCCATTGAATTTTGCCTGCATCAATACAAACTGCGTCAAACCTGCAGGCAGGTTGAATGGCTTTTTGCATCAAATAAAAGCGTACCGCAAAAATGATTTTTTGTTGCTTGCGCCAATTGATACTCGCACCTGCCCCGCCATGTGACAATGAACTTCTTTGTCGAACTTCAACAAATAGAACGCAATTGTTGGGGTCTTTGACAATCAAATCGATCTCGCCCCGCCTCTTCCTGGTGTTCGATAATTGCGCATCAACAACTCGCAGCCCTGCTTTTGGAGATAAGACCGCGCCATGTTTTCCTATTCGTATCCCAATTGTTTGATGGTTTTTTTGTGGGCTGCATCAGCCATTGATACTGAGGGGTTCACAATCGGACCTTATGAAGGAAATGTTTGATGTCACGCTTTGAACAAGCACTCGCCGCCTCACACGCCGCCACAGCATCGCAAGATCATCCCTCCTCTTGCCTGTATGTGGTTGCAACACCCATTGGCAATATGGCCGACATGAGTTTGCGGGCCTTGCATGTACTGAGTTTGGCCGACACATTGGCTTGCGAAGACACCCGACACAGCCAAACTTTGTTGCGGTTGTATGGCATAGAAAAACCTGCGCATGCATGGCTTGCATTGCATCAACACAACGAAGCGCAAGCGTCTCAAGAAGTGATTGTCCGACTTCGTCAGGGGCAGCGTGCGGTTTATTTAAGTGATGCAGGCACACCCGCGATCAGCGACCCAGGTGCTCGATTAGTGAATGCCGTTCAAGCCAACCAACTGCGTTGCATACCCATACCAGGCTCCAGCAGTGTGACTTGTTTGCTCAGTGTGAGCGGACTTGCTGGCGACGGTCAATTTGTATTTAGAGGATTTTTATCATCTAAGTCTGCAGAACGTCAACAATCGATTTTAGAAATTGCGCAAGACGCGCGTGCGCAAGTTATTCTGGAAGCTCCGCATCGCATTGTTGCATTAGCCAAAGATTTAGCCTCTCTTGATCAACGACTCATCACCATTGGGCGAGAATTGACCAAACAATTTGAACAAATACATCAGCTCAGCGCCATTGATTTGCCCGCCTGGCTGTCAAAAAGCGAAAGTCATACTCGCGGTGAATTTGCATTGGTGATCCATCCCATGAACCTTTTAAATAACAGCTTGGCATCGGCTGAAAGAATTTTGGATTTGTTACTCAAGGAATTGCCACTCAAAACTGCTGTTCAACTAACGTCTGAAATCACAGGCGAGGCACGCAATTCTTTGTATGAATTGGCTCTTAAAAAACGCGGGGCCTCAGAGGCTTAAAAATGCCTTTAGCGTGTGAGCTTTGAACTTGGTGCGGCTGGCGGGGATCGAACCCACGACCCTTGGCTTCGGAGGCCAATACTCTATCCACTGAGCTACAGCCGCGCATCAAGAGCTAATTGTAGGCTCTGAGTGCGGGCTTAAGGGGATTGTCAGACTCTAGCAAGTCAAATCGTCATGCGTATTGGCTATAATTACATGTTGCATTCGACATACCCAAATAGCTGAGGATTTCATGAGCGAACATCACGAAGAAGACCACACTGGCCCCATCAAAACGCCCAAGCAATTGTTGCTCGCGGTCTTCTATTCATTTGTTGTACCCGTCTTTGTCATCATTGGTTTGGTGTATTACGTCACATCTGCAAATAAGCCTGCCGCAGGATCAAGCAATACGCCCGAGTCCATTGCTAGCAGAATTCAAAAGGTTGGCGCTTTAGAAATTCGCGACGCCAATCGCGCGCTCAAATCTGGCGAAGAAGTTTTTAAAGCCCAATGCACTGCATGTCACACATCGGGGGCTGCAGGCGCACCAAAGTTTGGTGATACAGGCGCATGGGGCGCTCGTATCAAGTTAGGGTATGACACATTGCTCACCTCGGCCCTCAAAGGCAAAGGCGCCATGGGAGCACAAGGTGGCGGTGATTTTGATGATGTAGAAGTTGGTCGCGCAGTCGTTTATATGACCAACGCTGCGGGTTCAAAATTTGCAGAACCCAAAAAAGCAGAAGTCAAATAATTTAAGTTAAATATATCGCGCTAGGCCATTAAAAACTGGTTTTGGGAATTTTGATATTTGCATCCTCAAAGGGTAGTAAAACCTCAAAATGTTGGCATGATTTGCGTTGAGCCTGATAGGGGCGGGTGATGCCGCTTCAACAACTGGAGGCACATCAGGAACTTTTGCATCTGCTTGTGTGGCTTGACTTGCTGTTGGAGTATTTGAAATTGCAGGCGCATGCGCCACAGACGATTTAACTTTATTAACTTGCATCTAATTCCCCCCAATAAGCCTCCAATCAATAGAAGGCTGGTATTGCTTAGTGGCGTTTACGAACAAAAAAGTTCGATTTTTATAAAACAGTTTTTTTCATCCATTGAGCTGCATATCGCTTCTATTTTGTCCGCTCCTGCATCTTGTATCTTTATATTTTTTGTTACTTCATCTGTCTTGTTGTTTTTCTTTTTTTCTTTTTTCTTTTTTCCTCTTTCTTTTGTATTTCTTCTTTTATAAATTTAGTAATTTTTGTAAAGTCTTTTCCAAAAAAATAGTACGTGTTTCTTAAATTCATCCATTAAATTGGATTGATCCAATGATTTAATGATGTTCTATCATTTTTTTTCTATAAAATTATTCTCTATTAAATATTCAGCTACAGTTTTAATACTGCCGCGTACTTCCACCCTATGCATTGTAAGAGTGTTGTATCGTGATGCATATATATCTCCACAAGTTGCCATTTTATTTTCCCTTTGATGAGTCAATAGACTCGTTAAATAATGAAGTTTGGGCTCAGAACGAATGCATATATTTACTACACAAAATTATGCCCAATAAATTTTGCATACCTGCTGCAACGGGGCTTCTACCAAAAAAAGATCATTGATTTTGTTGTTGTTTTCCATTGCCAAATTTATTTATTATTTTTAACGTTTATTTTCTTTTGGACTCTTCACGAACCCAAACTGCCCCTCAATCATTTCGCCGCTAATTTCTATTGGCTTCCATCTATTTTCTTCTATAGCCGCAGATGCATGCCACATATCTTGAGTGTGCACCAAACCGACTCCAAGGTTTGTTAACAAATACAACATTCCTTTCTCATCAATAAAACTATTTATCACCACAGCATCGATTTTTGTATGACTGCTTACTGAAAAATTTTCTGCCACACGCCATATCCATGGCGTGACTTCTAACTCCACAAAAACTCTTTGCGGGCCATTTTGAAAAAACCATCGGCCATCTTCATCGGCCATGTAATTACGTTCGATGAATTGAATTAGCTTTTCGTGCGTAAGTTTGGAACCTTTGCTTTGAATAAAATTACCCATGGCCTGAACACGATCATCTCGCATATACCAGTGGCCACGCGCGTCCAAGCCCAGCCATCCTGTACAGGCGGGGACGTTGGGCCATTTGGCCATGGCTTGTTGAACAATGTCATCCATATATTTTTAAATGCTTTGAAACCATCGCATTACTGCTTGCGGCATAGCTAAAACATCGCCTGCAAATTCACCTTGTACAAAACCCACATGTCCGCCCGTGCGCGGTTGCCACAACTCAACATCTTGACTCACTTCTTGTACCTTTGGCAAGCTGTGCGCGGGTATGAATGGATCGTTTTGTGCATGAATCACCAAACTGGGCAAAACTATATTGTGCATGTGTGGCTTAGCGGATGCTTTTGTCCAATAGTCTTGCGTATTTTTATAACCATGCAACGGTGCTGTAAATACATTGTCAAAGTCGTACAAATCTTTTGCGCGCATCAATTGTTCACGATCAAATAAATTGGGAAATTGTTTGAGTTTTTGTAATGCGCGTGGCTTCATGGTCCGCAAAAACCACGGTGTGTATATATACCTGTTGATGCCTTGGCCAATCGCCTGGCCGCTACTGTACAAATCCAAGGGTGAGCACACCGCACTTGCACCTCTCAGATATTGATGTGCGCTTGCACCCGACTCTTGCACCCATCGCATCAAAGCGTTTCCTCCTAATGAAATACCCACCGCATATTTAGGGCCGGCATGGTGGTGGTGTATTTGTTCCATCATCCAATGTATTTCTTGGTAATCGCCCGAGTGATAGGCGCGAGGTGCCAAATTGATTTCGCCACCACATCCTCTGAAATGCACAACTGCTATTTGCCACTGTTGTAGTTGTGCGATATGCGCAAATGCTTTGGCGTAGTGGCTTTGAGACGAACCTTCTAAACCATGAAACAAAATTAACAATGGACTACTTTTATTACTGTTATCTAACCAATCCACATCAATGAAGTCTTGGTCAGGTGTTATCCATCTTTGCCTGCGCCATGCAATGCTACTCAATCCAGTTTTTGCAAACAACGACGCGTGAATGGTTTGTAAATGGCCGCCCGGTAACCATCGCGGCGCTTGGTAATCCCACTGATTCAATGCAGAACGGGCGGGCTTTGCGCCGCTTCGTGAATTTCTTTGGCGCTACCAGGCGTTGCGTGATGGGCCACGAGTCGCCAACCTTGTGGTGTGCGTTGATACACATTTGTTGCAATGACAAAGGCCACTTGTTTACCTTCTGGAATTGGAATTTCAATTCTTTCGATGAGGTTGTGCATGGCACTGGTGAGCGACTCCACTTTATGGACGCGTTCGGGTTGTGCCGCAATGACGCCATTGGTAAACATGCTTTCAAACGAAGCTTTGATCGCGTCAGCACCGATGATTCGCGGACCACCTGGATGCACACAAACTATTTCTTCGTCGTCAGACCAACACGACATGAGTTTATCGATATCGCCTTTTTGTAAGGCTTGGTAAAACATGGCTTCAATTTCGTCTGGAGATCCGCCAAGTGTTGCGGCTCTAAATTTGGCTTTGGTCATGGTGTGGATTGTTCCTCTATCTGCAAAAAATAAAAACCCCGTCAGTTTCCTGTCGGGGTTTGATTGCTTGGGTGAATTCCACTTACTTTTTACTGCGATATCTGCGCAATGCGGCCAACTCTGCAACCAATACAGAAAGTTCTGTTTGCGTTTTGGCCAAGTCCATTTCGCCTGTTACGTTTTTGAGCGCCTCTTCTGCGCGTTGTTTGGCTTCGTTGGCTTTTTCCTCGTCCAAATCTTCGCCACGCACTGCCGTGTCTGATAACACTGTGACGCGATCGGGTTGTACTTCAAGAATGCCGCCCGCAACAAATACAAATTCTTCTGTTCCATCTGCAGCTTGTATGCGAACGGATCCTGGGCGAATACGCGTGATGAGTGGCGTGTGGCGTGGATAAATGCCAAGCTCGCCTTCTTCTCCAGGTAGAGCCACAAATTTGGCTTCACCCGAGAAGATCAGCGCTTCTGCACTGACCACATCAACATGAATGGTGCTCATGGTGTTGCCTTAAATTTTCTTGGCTTTTTCGAATGCTTCGTCAATGGTGCCAACCATGTAGAAAGCTTGCTCGGGCAAGTGATCGCACTCACCGCTTGCAATCATCTTGAAGCCGCGAATGGTTTCTGCCAATGAAACGTATTTGCCTGCTGTGCCTGTGAACACTTCAGCAACGTGGAAAGGCTGTGACAAGAAGCGTTGAATTTTACGAGCGCGAGCAACGGTGAGTTTGTCTTCGGGAGCCAACTCGTCCATACCCAAAATCGCAATGATGTCGCGCAATTCTTTGTAACGTTGCAATGTGCCTTGAACTGCACGCGCTGTGTGATAGTGCTCTTCACCCACAACCAATGGGTCCAGCTGACGGCTGGTGGAGTCCAACGGATCCACCGCTGGGTAGATTCCCAAAGAAGCGATGTCGCGGCTCAACACAACGGTGGAGTCCAAGTGAGCAAATGTTGTTGCTGGTGACGGGTCGGTCAAGTCATCGGCTGGCACATATACGGCTTGAATCGAAGTGATGGAACCCACTTTGGTAGAGGTAATACGCTCTTGCAAACGACCCATTTCTTCGGCCAATGTAGGCTGGTAACCCACCGCTGAAGGCATACGACCCAACAACGCAGATACTTCGGTACCCGCCAATGTGTAGCGATAGATGTTGTCCACGAAAAACAACACGTCTTTTCCTTCGTCACGGAATGATTCGGCGATGGTGAGACCTGTGAGCGCAACGCGCAAACGGTTGCCTGGAGGCTCATTCATCTGACCGTAAACCATAGCTACCTTTGATTCACCAAGGTTCTCGAGGTTGACAACGCCAGAGTCTGCCATCTCGTGATAGAAGTCGTTACCTTCACGTGTACGCTCACCCACACCCGCAAACACGGACAAGCCGCTGTGCGCTTTAGCAATGTTGTTAATGAGTTCCATCATGTTGACAGTTTTGCCCACACCCGCACCACCGAACAAGCCAACCTTACCGCCTTTGGCGAAAGGACAAACCAAGTCAATCACCTTAATGCCTGTTTCAAGCAGTTCTTGTGAAGGAGAGAGCTCGTCGTATGCAGGTGCTTTGCGATGGATCGATGCTGTTTGTGTTTGATCGACAGGTCCGCGCTCGTCAATAGGTGCGCCCAACACGTCCATGATTCGACCTAGGGTTGCTTTGCCGACAGGCACTGTGATGGCTGCACCAGTGTTGGTGACCATGATGCCGCGACGCAAACCATCGGATGTTCCCAACGCAATGGTACGAACAACACCATCGCCCAATTGTTGTTGCACTTCGAGTGTGAGTGCAGAGCCTTCGAGCTTGAGCGCGTCGTAAATTTTGGGCATGCGGTCGCGTGGAAATTCCACGTCCACAACGGCACCAATACATTGAACAATTTTGCCTTGAACGCCTACGTTCGCTTGATTAACTTGAGCCATTTCTTGTTTGCTCCAAAAATAAATGCTGGGTTACACCGCCGCCGCGCCAGCCACGATCTCAGAGAGTTCTTTCGTGATGGCTGCTTGACGGGTCTTGTTGTAGATGAGTTTGAGTTCGGTAATGACATTGCCTGCGTTGTCTGTGGCTGATTTCATCGCCACCATCCGTGCAGATTGCTCAGACGCCATGTTTTCTGCGACAGCTTGGTAAACCAATGCGTCCACATAACGATCGAGTAAATCATCAATCACACTTTTTGCATCGGGCTCATAGATGTAATCCCAACTGCCCACTGCGTGGTGTGTTTTGAGAACATCTGCCGACAAGGGCAAGAGCTGTTCAATCACAGGTTCTTGCTTCATGGTGTTGATGAATTTGGTGTAGCAAAGAAAAACAGAATTGATTTTGCCATCCGTATACGCATCAAACATGACCTTGATAGGGCCAATGATTTTGTCTAAGTGTGGTGTGTCGCCCAACTGCGTTACTTGTGCAATGACTGGAATGTTGGAACGATTCATAAAGCCCAAACCTTTGTTGCCAATTGCAACTGCTTGTGCAGACGTGCCTTCTGTATTTTCTTCACGCAATTTGTGTGTGAGTGCGCGCAACACATTGGTGTTGAGACCCCCACACAAACCTTTGTCAGTGGTGACCACAATGTAGCCAATGGATTTGGCATCATTGATTTCCATAAATGGATGCACGTACTCAGGATTGGCTTTGCCCAAATTGGAAGCAATCTGTTTGATTTTTTCTGCATACGGACGCGCCGCACGCATACGGTCTTGCGCCTTACGCATTTTGGACGCAGCCACCATTTCCATGGCCTTGGTGATCTTCTTGGTGTTTTCTACCGATTTGATCTTGCCGCGTATTTCTTTACCTGCTGCCATACATGGCTCCTTGAATGGTCAGGTCAAGCAAAAGTTTTTTTGAACGCTGCAACTGCGGCGGTCAATTCGGTTTCTGCATCTTTATCCATGGCTTTATCGGCCTCGAGTTTAGATATCAGAGTGGCGTGCTTGTCTTTAAGATAGGAGTGGAGTCCGGCTTCGAATGCCAACACTTTGTTGACAGCGATGTCGTCTACATAACCTTTGTTGACTGCAAACAATGTGGCGCCCATCATGCTTATTGACAAGGGGCTGTATTGCGCTTGCTTGAGCAACTCAGTAACGCGTGCACCGCGATCGAGTTGTTTGCGAGTCGATTCATCTAAGTCGGAGGCAAATTGAGCAAACGCAGCGAGTTCGCGGTATTGCGCTAAGTCGGTACGAATACCACCCGAGAGGTTTTTGACCAATTTGGTTTGCGCTGCACCACCCACGCGAGAAACAGAAATACCTGCGTTAATGGCGGGACGAATACCAGCGTTGAACAAAGATGTTTCTAAAAAGATTTGACCGTCTGTGATTGAAATCACGTTGGTTGGCACGAACGCAGAAACGTCACCCGCTTGCGTTTCAATGATCGGCAATGCGGTGAGTGAACCGGTTTTGCCTTTGACTTCACCTTTGGTGAAGTGCTCGACATAATCTGCATTAACGCGCGCTGCACGCTCGAGCAAACGGCTGTGCAAATAAAACACGTCGCCAGGATAGGCTTCGCGGCCTGGAGGGCGACGCAACAGCAATGACACTTGGCGATAGGCAACGGCTTGCTTAGATAAGTCGTCATAAATAATGAGCGCGTCTTGTCCGCGATCGCGGAAATATTCACCCATGGTGCAGCCCGAATACGCAGACACGTATTGCATCGCAGCTGACTCAGATGCAGAAGCCGCAACCACAATGGTGTAGTCCATTGCGCCAGCTTGTTCAAGCGAGCGAACCACGTTTTTGATGGAAGATGCTTTTTGTCCAATAGCAACATAAATACAGGTCATGTGTTGACCTTTTTGATTGATGATGGCATCAATCGCAACAGCTGTTTTACCTGTTTGACGATCGCCAATGATCAATTCGCGCTGACCACGTCCCACAGGAACCATCGAGTCGATGGACTTGAGACCCGTTTGCATCGGCTGGCTAACAGATTGACGCGCGATCACACCAGGGGCAACTTTTTCAATCACGTCGGTCATTTTTGCATTGATAGGGCCTTTGCCGTCGATGGGTTGACCCAATGCATTGACCACGCGACCAATGAGTTCGGGGCCAACAGGCACTTCAAGAATACGTCCTGTGCATTTGACAATGTCACCCTCGGAGATATGTTCATATTCACCCAAAATAACGGAGCCAACGGAATCACGCTCAAGATTGAGCGCCAAACCAAAGGTGTTATTGGGAAACTCCAACATCTCGCCTTGCATGACGTCACTCAAACCGTGAATACGACAAATTCCATCGCTCACGGAGATGACTGTTCCTTGGTTGCGAACGTTAGCACTGGGTGCCAAACCTTCGATACGGCTTTTGATCAGTTCTGAAATTTCTGCGGGATTGAGTTGCATGACTCTTTCCTTCTTCCTTTAATTGGCCAAGCACTTGAGCGACATGCTCAAGTGGTCAGCGCCACTTTCATATGTTCGAGGCGGGATTTGACGGAGGTATCGAGTACCTCGTCGCCCACCACAACGCGTATGCCTCCAATGAGTTGTGACTCCAACTCAACCGTGACATTTAACTTGCGACCAAAGCGTTTTTCAAGCACTTCTTTGGTTTGCGCCAAAACAGACGCATCCATGGGAAAAGCACTATAAATAACAGCTTCAGACTGCCCTTTTTCTGCGTTGTTAAGCGCGTGAAAAAGTTCTGCAATTTGAGACAACACCGAAATGCGATTGTTATCAATAACGGCATGCAAAAAATTGACGGCCTGCGGCGGCAAATTGGATTTAGCAACCTTGGATACCACATCAAAAACTTGATTGGCGGTGACCTTGGGGCTGTCAGCAAACTGCAAAAGCTGTGGATCTCCAGCAATGACAGAAAGCTCGTCAAGCCAAGCGGCTGTTGCGTCATGTTGGCCAGCGGTGGCCTTGAACAACGCTTCAGCGTAAGGGCGTGCAATGGTGGCGAGTTCGGCCATGTATTTCTCTTAGAGTTCGGTTTTGAGCCGACCTAATAGGTCTGCATGAACGCTGGCATTGACCTCTTTACGAAGAATTTGCTCAGCGCCTTTGACTGCCAACACGGCCACTTGCTCGCGCAAAGTTTCGCGTGCTTTGACCATTTGTTGCGCGGCTTCTGCTTGAGCAGCTGCAATGATTTTGTTGGCTTCGACCGTGGCATTACCCTTGGCTTCATCAATCATGGCCTGCGCTCTGCGCTCTGCATCGGCCAATAATTGAGAAGAGTCATTGCGCGTTTTGGCCAACTCCATCTCGACATGCTTTTGTGCTTTGGAGAGCTCGACCTTGGCGTGCTCTGCAGCGGCCAAGCCATGTGCGATTTTTTCAGTCCGCTCGTCCAAGGCTGATGCAATAGGTGGCCACACGAATCTCATCGTGAACCAAACCAAGATTGCAAAAACGATGGCCTGAACGAACAGGGTTGCGTTAATACTCACGACTACACCTTTCTATGGGTAGTTGCTGGATTACTTAAGAACGAAGGGGTTTGCAAATGCAAACATCATCGCAATCCCAACACCGATCAAGAAAGCAGCGTCAATAAGACCTGCCAACAAGAACATTTTGGTTTGCAATTCGTTCATCAATTCAGGTTGACGGGCGGCAGACTCAAGGTATTTGCTACCCATGATGCCGATACCAATACAAGCACCGAAAGCGCCCAAGCCAATGATCAAGCCAGCGGCCAGTGCTACAAAACCAAGTACGTGTTCCATGTGAAGCTCCTAGGAAAAAAATGGAAGGTTAAGGAAAAGAAAACTCAATGCGCATCGTGCGCTTGACCCACATACACCAATGTCAACATCATGAAGATGAAGGCCTGCAATGTGATGATCAAAATGTGGAATATGGCCCAAATGGAGCCGACGATGACGTGACCAATGGGCAACAACACGCCCGGTAATGTTGCCGCTGCTGCTGCGCCCATGAGTGCAATCAACATGAAGACGAGCTCACCCGCATACATATTGCCAAAAAGTCGCATGCCATGAGAAACAGTTTTGGCTGCAAACTCAATGAGCTGCATCACAAAGTTGATGGGCCACAAAATAGGATGCGAGCCAAATGGAGCACAAAACAATTCGTGCACCCAGCCGCCAATGCCTTTGATTTTGATATTGTAAAAAATACATACCAACAAAACAGAGGAAGACAAACCCAATGTGGATGACAAATCAGCAGACGGCACAACTCTCATGTAAGCGTGATGGGGGTCTTGTCCTGTAGCGCCGTAATAAAGTTCCCACAACTTAGGAAATAAGTCGACGGGTAATAAGTCCATGGCGTTCATGAGGAAAATCCAAACAAACACCGTGAGCGCCAAAGGCGCAACTAATTTTCTGCTCTCTGCGTTGTGAACAATTCCCTTGGCCTGCGTGTCGACCATTTCGACCAAAATTTCGACTGCCGCTTGAAAGCGACCGGGCGCGCCCGCATGCGCTGTTTTTGCTACGCGCCAAAGGAAAAAAGAGGTAATGATGCCCAGCGTAATGGACCAAAAAATTGAATCGAGGTTGTAAACTGAAAGGTCAATGATGCCGTCCATCGGCTTGTTTTGCAGATGGGTCAGGTGGTGAACGATGTATTCACCAGCGGTTGGCGTAGCGTGTTCAGTAGACATGATTAATTCTGTTTCGTTTCAACTTTGGGGTGGAACACTCGCCTCCAAGCCAGCGCCATCCAATACACCTTTAGCGTTACAACCAAGCCCGTCAACAAGGCAGGCCAACTCAAATCTGAAATCATCTTGGGTGCCAGCATCAGCATGGCTGCGGTGAGTATCAACTTGACACCTTCCCACACCAAGAATCCGATGGCCTGGGCCAAGGGATGAATGTGATTGACTTTGGAAGCCAATCCCCTCGCAAAGAGCGCCGCAGGCAAAGCCACAGCCAAAGAACCGTAAAACGCTGAAATAGCAACTGTTGAACGCTGTGTAAAGACGCCGGCGACCAGGGCCACCAACAATCCAACCAGCAACTGCGCTCCAACTACCCGCCATACGGACAAAGGGGGATTTTTTTCCCTCAAAGCCTGTGCTTGCACAGCCGTAAGAGGCTGAAAATCTTCAGAATCTGACTCTTCTTGACTGATAATGACAGGTTGTATTGTGGCCATGATTCTTGACGCGCAGGTTACATCTATCGGTTTCAGCAAAGCCTGCTATTCTAATTGAAAATAAAACGCCTTTTCCAAGCTGCAGAAAAAACCCATTGTTCGTCGGATAATCGGGGCATGAACAATATTCCTTCTACCCCCTGCTACCTCAACGGCGAATTCATGTCTCTTAACGAAGCTCGCATACCCGTGATGGACCGTGGCTTTATTTTTGGCGACGGCCTGTACGAAGTGGTTCCTATTTATGCAGGACGTCCGTTTCGTTTTGATGGACATATGGCGCGCTTGGAGCGGTCGCTCAAAGAAATGCGAATTGCCAATCCACACAGCCGTGATCAATGGTTGGCCATGGTCAATCAATTGGCTCAGTTATTAGCCGAGCAACAAGGCCAAGGTGCATCACACATGGATCAAATTTTTTATTTGCAAATCACGCGAGGCGTTGCTCCCCGTGATCATGCGATGCCCACCAACATCACGCCCACTGTTTTTGCCATGGTACAAGTACTTAAGCCGATTGCTGCAGATGTACGAAACAAAGGCGTGGCCTGTGTGAGCGCTGAAGATTTTCGATGGGAAAAAGCGCATATCAAAAGCACGAGTTTGCTCGGCGCAGTTTTTTCTAGACAAATCAGTGCTGACGTTGGTGCAACAGAAACCATTATGTTTAGAGGCGACTTTTTGAGTGAAGCGGCCGCTAGCAACGTGTGGGTGGTTAAAAACTGCGCGCTGATTGGTGCGATCAACAATCATTTGGTTCTTGAAGGCGTGCGTTATGGTTTGATTGAAACCTTGTGTGAGCAAGCGGGCATTGCATTTGAATTGCGCAACGTGCATCGCAATGAGGTCTTTGATGCCGATGAATTGATTTTGTCTTCTGCCACCAAAGAAATATTGGCGATTACCACTTTAGATAACAAGCCCGTTGGACGCGGAGCAACATCTTCCAAGCCAGGCCCCATTTATCAAAAATTATTTGCGCTTTATCAAGAAGCCAAAAAGGCTTGACGCGTGTCGAACAATCCCATTCCTCCTGAAGAGTCACTCATTACCTACCCTTGTGATTTTCCGATCAAGGTGATGGGCTTGAATGTGGATGGTTTCGTCACAGCGATCAGCCACATTGCACGTAAATTTGATCCTGCGTTTGATGCGGGCACTTTGGAGTTGCGAGACAGCAGTAGCGGAAAATATTTGGGTCTAACCATCACCATTCATGCAACCAGTCGCGAGCAACTCGATGAGTTGTATCGAACCTTGTCAACACACCCGATGGTGAAGGTTGTTTTGTGATTCAAACGTTTTGGCGTGGTTGTGTGCCTTATGCGTCTTGTTATCAAGAGATGCAAAATTTTACCGATCAAAGAAATGAAAACACAGTTGATGAGTTGTGGATGTGCGAGCATCCCCGCGTTTTTACGCAAGGACTTGCAGGCAAGCCCGATCATTTGTTAGCACCTGGCGATATTGATGTGATTCAAACCAATCGGGGTGGGCAAGTGACGTTTCATGGCCCTGGTCAAGTGGTGGCTTATCCACTTTTAGATTTGAGGCGCGCGGGTTATTTTGTCAAAGAATATGTGTATCGCTTAGAGGAATCGGTGATTAAAACTTTGCTTTATTTTGGCATCACGGGTCATCGCGTGGCGCGTGCGCCTGGTATTTATGTGAGACTCGATGACGCGTACGGTCACGCACTTTTGAATCAACGACCCGTGCAACAAACACTGCGTGACACAAAGACTCCCGACTTTACAGGGCTTGGGAAAATCGCGGCACTGGGTATTAAAGTAACACGCCACTGCACCTATCATGGGCTTTCACTCAATGTGGCGATGGATCTATCACCCTTTGAGCGTATCAACCCTTGTGGCTATGTCAGTTTGCCAAGCGTTGATCTTTCTACAATTGGGGTCTCGGTTGGCTGGCAAGAAGCGGCCGAGGTTTTGAACAGCAAATTAATTACTTACTTGGCGACTTAAGGCGACAGTACACATGAGTTCATCAGATCCACCCGTTGTGCGCGAAGCGCAAACACAAGAAAACTACAACCCCTTGGCCAAACAAAAAGCCGCGGCCAAGTTGTCGCGCATCCCCGTCAAGGTGGAACAAGGCGCGCCTGTTTTAAAAAAACCCGATTGGATTCGCGTCAAAGCGGGCTCGCCCTCCACACGTTTTTATGAAATCAAAGATATTTTACGCGCAAACAAATTGGTCACTGTTTGCGAAGAAGCGTCTTGCCCAAATATTGGCGAATGTTTTGGCAAAGGAACGGCAACGTTCATGATCATGGGCGACAAGTGCACGCGTCGTTGTCCCTTTTGTGATGTGGGTCATGGTAGGCCCGATCCGCTCGATGTGAACGAGCCCGACAATTTAGCCAAAACCATTGCTGCACTTCATTTGAAATATGTGGTGATTACGAGCGTGGATCGCGATGATTTGCGCGATGGTGGTGCTGGACATTTTGTCGCCTGCATTCAAAAAACACGTGAGTTTTCGCCGCACACACAAATTGAAGTGTTGGTGCCCGACTTTAGAGGTCGCGATGATCGTGCGTTAGAGATATTAAAAGCCGCGCCGCCCGACGTGATGAATCACAATTTGGAAACCATACCGCGTTTGTACAAAGAAGCAAGGCCGGGCAGCGATTATTTTTTTAGTTTGCAATTGCTCAAAAAATTCAAAGCCTTGTTTCCGCATGTGCCCACCAAAAGTGGTTTGATGGTGGGATTGGGCGAAACCGACGAAGAGATTTTGCAAACCATGCAAGACATGCGCTCGCACAACATTGACATGCTCACCATCGGACAATATTTGTCACCGAGCAGCAGTCATCTGCCTGTTCGTCGTTATGTGCATCCCGATACATTCAAGATGTTTGAAACGCGCGCGATAGAGATGGGCTTTAAACACGCGGCGGTGGGCGCCATGGTGAGGTCGAGTTATCACGCTGATGAGCAGGCCCATTTGGCGAGTCAAGACCGCCACTGACCCAATAATTTTTCCCATTGCGTTTGCGCTTTGCCGAGATTTTTTTCTTTGACGTGACCAAAGCCTTTGATCTGCTCGGGTACTCGTGCGATTTCATTAGCCAAGGCATGACGCTCGCTCGAATAAGTTTTTAATAGCTCTTCGATGATGGCTTTGTATTGAACAATGAGTGCGCGCTCGGACTGTCTTTCGTGCGTATAGCCAAACACATCCAAAAAAGTGCCGCGTAAAAATTTGAGTGTAGCCAACACTTGAAAGCCCGCGTGCATGGCGGGTCCAAATTTTTGTTTGATCAGTTCGCCTTTGTCATTTTTTTGAGCGATGAGTGGCGGCGCCAAATGGTAGTTGACAGTGTAGTTGCCTTCAAACATTTGTTCAATGCGTTGACGAAAATCCGATTGCGTGTGCAAGCGTGCAACTTCGTATTCGTCTTTGTAAGCCATCACTTTAAACAGATTACTAGCAACTGCTGTTGCAAGCAAGGGCACTTTTGATTCAACGTGTTGCACAAACTGTAGGTATTGATGCGCATAAGCATAGTTTTGATAGTCGCTTAAAAATTTCACGCGCATATCAATCATCGATTGCAATGTTTGTGATTTTTGAAAACGAATGACTTGCGCTGGCGTGAGCAAATGCATCACACGCGCCTCGTCATGCGCGCACCAGCGTCCCCATTCAAATGCGGTTTTGTTGGCTTCAATGGCAACGTTGTTGAGTTCGATTGCGCGCACGATGGACTCAAGACTCAGTGGTAACCATCCCTTTTGCCAAGCAAATCCTAAAATCATGGGGTTGATGTAAATGCTGTCTCCCATCAAATGGGTAGCGACAGTGTTGGCATCAAAACTACCCATGTTGGACGCGTTGCCCACTGCAAGCAACAAATCTTCTACGCATTGCTCGCTTGGATTGCGCCACGCGCCGTCTTGCACAAATGCAGCCGTGGGCGTGCTGTGCGCATTCATCGCCACATGCGTTCTGCCCGAGCGAATGCGCGACATGGTTTCTTTGCCCGCGGTCACAATGGGATCGCAGCCCAAAATTAAATCTGCTGCAGCGATTGACACACGTGTGGTGCGAATATCTATTTGCGAAGGGGCAATCAACACATGACTCCATGTTGCGCCGCCCTTTTGCGCCAAGCCTGCAGAGTCTTGTGTGACGATACCCAAGCCCTCGATGTGCGAGGCCATACCCAACAATTGGCCAATGGTGATGACGCCTGTGCCACCAACGCCTGCCACCACAATGCCGTAACCGCCTTGAGGGGCATTGCAAATATCAATCAATGCAGGTTGGGGCAACACACCCAATGAAGAAGGATGCACCACTTGCGCGCTTGTTTTTTTGCGCAACCTTCCGCCCTCAACAGTGACGAAGCTGGGACAAAAGCCTTTGACGCAACTTTGATCTTTGTTGCACGTGCTTTGATTGATTGTGCGCTTGCGGCCAAAATCAGTCTCGAGTGGCTCAACACTGATGCAATTGCTTGCACTGCTACAGTCACCACAACCTTCGCACACGAGTTCGTTGATCATCACGCGTACATCAGGGTCGACCATGGTGCCGCGTTTTCTGCGTCGACGTTTTTCTGTAGCGCATGTTTGATCGTAAATAATGACAGTGCAACCTTGGATCTCGCGCATTTGTCTTTGCACATGATCGAGCAAATCGCGATGTTCAATTTCAACGCCATCGGGTAATCCAACAGCGCCTTCGTACTTTTCGGGCTCATCGGTCACGATGGTGATTTTTTTGGCGCCTTCACCCCGCATGCTTTGTGCAATTTGAATGACGCTGTGACCTTCGGGTCTTTCACCGACGGGTTGCCCACCTGTCATGGCAACTGCATCGTTGTATAAAATTTTGTAAGTGACGTTAACGCCT
>Ga0114978_10000080_pt1 | contig 74564 bp, 119 predicted proteins | sample S_140212_EF_Meta_FD_87027 | JGI IMG/M metagenome (GOLD analysis project Ga0114978, IMG submission 87027) | Freshwater microbial communities from Lake Simoncouche, Canada to study carbon cycling - S_140212_EF_MetaG | ecosystem: Environmental > Aquatic > Freshwater > Lake | place: Lake...
AAAGCACAAACTAAGGGAACTGAATTACTTATAATGAACTACTAAAATGATTATACTTACTTGTCAGTTGATGTTTGATAAAAATGGAAATAGGTTACTATGTTCTATTGTTTATGATGATAAAACTGATAGGTTTGTAAAATTATCTCAAAGAGTTTCACTTGAACTATTTCAAGATTTGAATTCTTCTAATCCAATGGTTGATATTAATGATGTTGTTAGTTTGGATTATATCGAATGTCATTTAGAAGATAATGAAGTAGAGGAATTATTTGAGATGGTTGAAGAAGGTCCACAAGATAATGAAATAATTAAAAAGGCTAAAGAATTTATTGTCTTCTATAAGAGAGATAGAAAAATAGATAAAATATTCAATGAAGTACAAAAAGATAATTAAAGAGTGGAAAGATACTACACCACATGAAATTTGGGAAGGTGTTAGAGATAACTTTATATTTGGATTTTTAGGAGCAGTATTAGTTGTTTTTATTGCTACAAGAACTGACTTAGCAGTTTTATTTGGTTATATTGCTTATTATATGTTTATGGGTAAGATTGTAAACAGACCTAAATATGTAACTGACTTAGGTAAAATGATTGTATTTCCTATACCATCAGCTTTAGGAGCCTTTACTGGTTATAAAATATCATACTTACTAATTGAGTTATTAAATAACTTAATGAGATAATTAAAAAATAATAAATAATTTATGAAAAAATTAATCCTAATGTACACACTATTAATTAGTACATACTCTTTCTCACAACAAACTGTCTCAGGACCTGAAATAAACTTACCTCTTGGTGTTTATGATTTTGGTAAGGTCAAGTTATCCAAAGATACTCTTGTAGCTACTTATTACTTTAAGAACTCAGGAACAGATACTCTTATTATCACAAATGTAAAGCCAGGATGTGGATGTACTGTTGCTTCTTTTCCAACCAGTCCAATTTTACCAGGTGATGGTAATGTTATTACATTAAAGTATTATAGAGAAACAGAAGGCCCTATAAATAAATCAGCAACTATTTACTCAAACGCTATTTCAGAACCAGTAAAAGTAATTAGAATATCAGGTTTCATTATAAAATAATAATTAAATATGTTAAGTAAATTAAAAAAATTGTGTAGATTTCTAAATTTTCTAGAAAAAGAACGTATAAAATCAATGATTTATACAGGCAATTCTTCTTTTTAATAAATTTTGCTAAATAAATACCAGTAAATTTTCATCCGTAGATACATTCTGCATACTCAATAATATACATATTTTTCATAAAGGTGTATAATATATGAGAAAAAACACTCTACAGACTAAGCCCAGTTTGATTTTCGTGAAAAAACAAATATCTTAGGCCGCAATATATACTTTATAAAAAAAATCTATTTTATGAGGTATCTTATTTCACTTCTATTCTTAATCACTACATTATTTTCGTTTAGCCAAGTAAATTCTTACACATTTGGATCATCATCCGGAACATATACTCCAATAACCGGAGGTTCTAATTATGACAATTTTACAAGTTGGTCGAATACCGTTTTTCTAGATGATAATAACTCAACTGCGTTAGAATCAATCGGATTTAATTTTGTTTATAATGGAACAACTTACACTCAATTTGCGGTTAATACTAATGGATTTATAACACTAGGTGCTTTACCAACTAATAGTTATCTTCCATTATCTACTGGAACATCAAATAATGTAATATCCGCAATGGGTAATGATTTAGTGGGTCGTGGTTCATTCTTAGCTAATAGAACTTCAGGTAGTGCGGTAATAACAATTACAGGTGGAGACATATCTCTTATATCAGTTGGTGATAAAGTAAGTGGTACTGGTATTCCTGCGGGATCTACAGTACTATCTAAAACCGCAACTACGGTTACAATTTCTGCAAATGCAACAACTTCAGGTACGGGGTTTCATTTTAGATTTAGTAGATCGACATTCGGTATTAGATTTCAAACTATAGGTACTTCACCTAATAGAACATTGGTAGTACAATGGACAGGTTGGCAAAGATATACCACGTCAGGGGCTTTTGGTGAACTATATAACTTTCAGATAAGGCTAAATGAGACAACTAATGTAATCAATGTAGTTTATAATATACAAGGACCAACAAGTGCCACCGCAAGAACATTTGAAATCGGTTTAAGAGGAAGTTCGAATGCCAATTTTAACAACAGAACAACTACAACAAATTGGGCATCGACAACTGCAGGAACATTAAACAGTTCAACGGTTACTCTATCAAATACAGTTAAACCAACATCCGGCCTAACATACACTTGGACACCACCTGCTTGTTCAGGTACACCGTCTCCTGGAAATACAATTTCATCTTCATCAACTTCACCACCAAATGGAACTGTGGGACTCTCTCTACAAAACAACACGGTAGGTAATGGGGTGACTTATCAATGGCAAAGTAGTCCAGATAATTCAACATGGACAAATTTTGGAACATCATCCTCTACACAAACATCACCATTAATAACAACAAATGTATGGTTTAGATGTATTGTTACATGTTCAGGTAACAGTGGAACGTCTACACCTATTCAAATAACAATATCATACTGTACATATAATATAACTAATAACGATCCAACTGGTATTACTTCTGTAATATTTAGTACGATATCAAATACTAGTGTTGGTGGTCCTGCGTATACCGATTTCACTTCACAATCAACAACTATCGAGCAAAGTGGATCTTACCAGTTAAACGTTAAAGTTAATACTGATGGAAATTGGACGGTAAATACAAAAGTTTGGATAGATTGGAATCAAAATTATGAATTTGAATCAAGTGAAGAATATTCTTTAGGAAGCGCAATAAACACTGCTGATGGAATCACATCATTATCTCCATTAACGATAATAGTTCCATCAGGAGCCTCTTTAGGTGAAACACGAATGAGAATAGTATCTGTTGAATCTAGTGATCCCGTACCATTAGCTTGTGGGACTCAACTATACGGAGAAGCCGAAGATTATAAACTATCTATAGTAGCTCCAATAGGTCTTCCTATAGAACTACTTTCATTTACTGGTAAACCATATAACGATGATGTAATGTTGGAATGGTCAACTGCCTCTGAATATAACAACGATTACTTTTATATAGAAAGATCTACTGATGGTTATAAGTGGGATAAAATAAGTGAAACAGACGCGACTGGAAACTCAAATCAAAAGATAGAATATATGACTTTTGATACTAATCCAACTAAAGGAATTATTTACTATAGATTAACACAAGTTGATTATGATGGTTTACAAGAAACATTCAATACTATTGCTGTTAATATTATTAATAATACAGAATGTGATTATCAATTTTATGACTTGAGTGGAAAGAAAATTGATATATCAACTGTTCCAACTGGAATATACCTCAAAAAATGTAAAGACACATTAACAAAGTTTGTAAAGTTCTAAACTAAAAAAGTGACTCAAAAGAGTCACTTTTTTTATGAAATAGGATTGAAATAAACTTTTATCATTGCTGGTTTGTAATCTGAATGAGACGAGTTTAAGTTTATTATCACTTTACCATAATTACTTTTTAACCTTTTATAACTAAGTATTAGTTCTTCTAGCATATCAACTCCATCATCTGATAAATCACATGAGGAACCATAGTATTGTGTATCTTTTTCACCTTTTAATTTTACATTGATACATAAACAAAACGGATGTTTTCCAAAATTACCTTCAGAACCACGAAGAAATAATCTTCTGTAATCCTCACTACTAATGTATCTATTAGCTTCTTCTGATAAAGTAGTTAACCATTTTTCAAAATCACCTTGACGTGGATTAATTGACCAACACATATTATTTTCAGTAATACCAATTACCTTCATTTCATATGAAACAGAATTACTATCCTCAAATTCAATAAAATAATTTCTGATATTTTCAACTTCAGATTTAAAATTATCAACAGAATTAGATTCATTAAAAGTAGACCAACGCTTAATCATATAATATATATTAAATATGAAACTCGATATGAATGAAATTTACCACAATTATATAGTTAGAATAGTAATATTTGCTCTTTTCACATTTAAAAGACAGATAAGACAACCCAATGTTTATAAAATATCTGTTATAAAATTTACTATAAAAAGATTACCGTGGAAGATAAATTTAATAATTGATACTGGTCTAAAACTAGACAAGGAAGATGAAAGAGAAATTCTGTTACAGGAATTATTAGATGGAGTTGAGTCTGATTATCTATCAACAGTCACTGTAACTTTCACAACACCATTAAAGCAAGTAACTATTGGAGTTGACTTAAAGAGTGAATCAAAATACGAAGCTTTTCTTTACTCATAAATTAATATATACTTTATGAATTATCTACAAAAATATAAAATATTTGAGGCTAATGAAGAAACAGACAATGTAAAAAGGTCTGAAAGATTATTAACACAAGCTCAAAGAGAGTATAAGTCTGAAGAATCAAGTGATGTAAATCAAAATGAACCTTGTATGTTATTTACTGACGTAGAGGGTTCGTCTAAAATGTGGGCTGATGATCCAATATCTATGATGAAACAACTAGAATATCATCACAAAATTATTGAATCGATTTCCGAAAAGAATAATGGATGGATCGTTAAAACTATCGGTGATGCTTTTATGGTTTACTTTGAACCTGGTGTAGAGTCACTTACAAATGCCTTAAATTGCGCAAAAGAAATTATATTAAGTGAAAATAAATATAATCTAAGAGTTGGTGTTTGTAAAGGTTTTATGGAAGAAAAAACATATCGTATACAAAAAGTAGACTTAAGAGACTTTTATGGAAATGCAGTTAATGTCGCGGCTCGTATGGAATCAAAAGTTGCTGGTCAATCAGGTATCATTGCATTTTCATCAACTAGTCAGATTAGTCAAAACAAATTAGAAAATTACAATAAAACTATCGGTAAAGTTGAATCAGTAGATCTTACAAAATACGATTTAAGAGGTGCAAAAATTAATAAGGCTTATCGTATCAAAATTAAATAATTTTCCTTATATTTACGATTATGATGTATATTTGTGTTTCCAATGAGTCAAATCGAAAAGAATTAGAGATTGGTAAGTCATTTGAGTTACTTTCACATGAGAGTGGTCCTAAATTCACCTGGGTTAAAATAATCGATGAATCAAATTTAATTGGTTATAGAACAATTCAATGTTACTCGTCAGAATTTAAGACTATTCAAGATTTTAGAAACGATATGATTAATGATATTTTGAGTTAATACTCAAATGTTACTTGAGCTCTTCTGTAGTATAAATCATAAGAACTAAATCCAAAGATATCACAGATTCTTTCAAATTTATCCTCACAACTTTCTTCAGATGGTAATTCACCATCATAAGCATAAGAACTAAATTCTAATTCTGTTTCAGAATCACCAACTGTTAGTCTTTCAACTCTGAATCCTAACTTCTCAATTTCTTCTCTTAACTCATCTTCATTTGGTAATTCAAATTCTTTATCTAAAAAAACATCTGGTTTAGTAAATTCAAAAAATACACTGAATACTTTATTAACACTAAAGCCAGAAAGAATCCAACCTTCATCACTTAATCTACCAATTGTAGACTTCATATTATCAAGAATTTCCACTAAGTTATCATAGTCCTTATCTTTTGCTGAATAAACAATACTGAATCTACTAACCGTTTTGTTCTTAGAAACAAGAACTGGTTTGAAGTTTTGATATCTTTCATTTTTCTCAAGATAATCTGAATATGTCATATCTCCTGTCGATGATTTGAATGTTATTCTTTCACCTTCATCAATAAAATCCAACATAGTATCAACTATCTTATCAATCTCACTCTCATTACCAGTTGACTCTTTTATAAAAGAAACATATTTATCTATTTTTCTTTTTAGTAACTCTCCACTAGGTGAGAACTTCATAAACTTATATCCGGCTTCTTTTTTTAATACGATATAAAAGTTGTCAGGTTTTAAGTATTTTAGATAATCTCTGGTTGTATCTCTTTGCATTGAATAAACAAACTCAATATAGTCCTCATCTGCCATATGACCACCTTTCTGACCTCTCATCATATTCTGTCTTTTAGCTGTCTCTAAGTCTGTCAAAAGTAAAATGAATATCAATTTGTATCCGACTTTTCTAGCAGTCTTAGATACCTTAAAAACACCCTGTTGATTAGATCCAGTTGTGTCATAAACAAAATTTTGTCCGGTCTGAATATAGTTGTCTAAGTACTTTAGATTTAACTCACTTGATCCCATATGATACTTAGATGAGTCTTTAGTGAATAATAAAGAAATGTCATCAGTAGAAAACATTTTAATGTTTTTATTGTGTGGTTTGATGTAAGTATTTGCAAAAGTAGACTTACCAGAACCAGGAACACCAAGAAGAATTATACCTAATTTCTCAGACTCTCTTGTTAGTTCCGGTATTGGATCGTTCTTTGACCACTCTTCATTAATAAAACTACCCCATTTGTTGATAAATCTCATATTAAGTATATATTATTTTACCTAATCTATTTTTATTTTAAAAAGAAATGATTATATTTGTAATATAAAATATAATTCATATGAGAAACTTCAGAGCCTACAACAAACAAGAACTTTTTAACTACGTCGAAAAAATCACGGTTGAAAAAGTAAACAACCAAGTATTCACAAAGTATGACGGTCGAGTGATGCGAGTAACCAATGTATCAAACCGTTATGAAGTTTTTGATATTGTCAAATATCTAAAGGAAAAAATTGAAGTTATTGAAAGTAACTTCCCTATACGAAAATACCGACTAACTATTACTAGAGGTCAACAATACCTACAATTAGTTTCTGATAGTGTAAATATCGGTGGTGTTGACTTTTACAAATCATTTTATATTCTTAACTCAAGTGATAAGTCTCGTCGTTTGAGTTTCCACGTTGGTTTACACTCAGATAAATACTATTTCATCGGTGCTAACAACGCTTCGATTTCCCGAAAACACTTGACTGGTGTCACCGAAGCCGCTGAAGAAGCATCAGTTGGTTTGTCTGGAGAAACTTTCAATGAGCAAATCGAATCTCTACAAAACCTTGTAGGACATCGCATTCAGTTTTCTAAAATTCGTCAAGTTATTTTAGGTGAGAAAGAAGAAATTCCACAAGTTAACCACCGTAAGTTTGATGCGTTTAAGAACTCTATCAGATTTTCTGACAGTGATGGACTTATTAAGTTAACAAGAGAACAACGTTCACAGTTATACATTGACTCCGAGAAAATGAAAGAAGTTTCAGAAGACTTTTATTTAGATGCTTTCTGGGTGTTTGGAACATATATGAGATTGTTTAATAAACAAGACTCACACATCATTAAAAATGAAAGTGATAGAATTATGAAAATCACACAATGGTCTGTTCGTAACTCAGTTTTAGAAGCACTTGGAATCTAATGGACTACGAAATACTATTTGATTTTATTCCAAAAGAGAATAAAAAACATTTTCTCACTTGGGATAATGCTTTTTTAAGTGGTACGTATATAGTTGCTATTTACAGAGTACCATTTGAAGAAAGAATATTTGTACCTTTAGATGAATATCAATTAAGAGTAAAAGAAAAAGAAAGAAATAATAAATTAAATAATTTAGGAATATGTTAAGAGAAGATAATACCGGTTTTGTTGTTTTTCCAAACAATGGTAGAATATTTGACCATATTGACTCTGGTAAAACCATGATATACTTAGTTGCCTTCGACCCGTCTGACTTATCTAATCAACCATATGAGCTGTCAAAAAATAAAATTACTCTACCTGGTAACTTTGTTTCAGATGATGTTTCTTTTGTAAAAAGAAAACAACCAGACTTCTTATTAGAACTTGATGATTTTATTAAAGAGCATCTTAAAGAAGGTGACCACACAAAAAGATACTTTCCAAATAAAGAACTTTCTATTCCATTAACTAGTTCTATATTAGTTGGGTGGTTTGAACAAACAATTGAAACTAAAAGTGGTGAACAATGGTTCGCTACATTTAGAGACCTAACTAATGAAGGTCAAAAACTTTATTACTCAATGAAGAAACTTCATAATAATAAAGAGATTAGAATTTTAACATTCAACAATATATAAAAGTTATCCACATATATTGAAAAATCAGATTTTAATACCTATCTTTACAAAAAAATAATTTATGGCATACGAAAGAAAAACAATTGACATTTTTATCTCTGACGAACTAAGAGACTTCTTATCACAAATAGCACACGACTCTGTTGTTGCTTCTTTATTATTGAAAAGACGACATGTTAAAGAGGATTTAGTTGATGAACCAGTCAATTATATTTCTATTTCTTCTGTTGATAAGTCAAAAATCTCTTACTTGACCCAAGAAAGAATTAATAGTCTACCAGAAGACACTCTTTGGAATTCAAGCCGTAGATTTCAAGCAAAACCAGGTGGTTTTATTTCTAAAGTATTCAAGGATATTCCGGCTCGAGAAGTTGAAAAGTTCTCTAACTTTTTTCGTTCTGCTCAAAAAGGAGCAGGTCTTAAATTGAAAGTGGTACGCGGAAGTGAAATTAAACACTACTACTCATGGGAAAGTTATAAATCAGATAGAGGAACACTTGGTGCTTCTTGTATGAAACATTCTAGTTGTCAAGGTTTATTAGATATCTACTCTGATAATACAAATGAAGTTTCAATGTTAGTTTTAGTAGACTCTGATGGTTTACTTGTTGGAAGAGCACTTCTTTGGGACTTTGATTCATATAAAATTATGGATAGAATTTATACTGTCTGTGATGAGGATTACGCATACCAATTCAAGAAGTGGGCTGGTGAAAATGGATACCTTTATAAATCCGAACAAAACTGGTATAACACACTTTTCTTTGATTCTGTCTCAAAAAAGAATCAAGAATTAAAACTTCATATTAAACTCAACGATACTTATTCATATTATCCTTACATGGACACATTCAAGTTTGTTGATAATAATGGTAATTTATATAACTACCAACCAAGTTGTTCATTCAGAACTCTTTGTTCAACTGATGGAAGTCGTCAATCATCAGATTATTTAAGATTTGATGGTATCAACCATGTATTTAGATACCATCACGATGCTGTTTGGGTTGCATACAAAGAGTTCTACACATCAGGTAGTAATGTTCAGTGGTCTGAGACAAATGACCAATACATTCTTCATAAAGATTGTTTTTATTCAGAAGAGGTACAAGACTATATCTTTAATGAAGAAAATGATGAATTCAATAACAAATCTTCAATTCAACAAAGAATTGAATACATTGAAAATAGAAATTCAAGAAGAAGAAAAAGTAAATCTGCTGATTGGTTACAAAGTGTTATATCTAATAGTAATTACGACTTATCAAATTCAGAAACTCTTAGTGATTTATATCAGAGAATAACTGAACGAGCAGGTTATAATGAATATATTAATACTCTGAACTCTGGTACTCAAATAGAAAGAGATCCACAATCCGAACAAGTACAACTAGAATCAGAGTTGTAATAAAATACCTACCTGGATTCTCCGGGTAGGTAAAATATTTTCATATAAACAAAGCGAATTTTTCTATATATAAAAAGGTAGAAAAATAAGCTTATAAATGAAGAATTTACTTCTAGAAAAATTAGAGGATTTTAATGATAACAACTTTAATTTTAATCCAACTCTACATAAATACACTTACTTAGGACATGAGTTCATATCAGTTACTAGGTTCATACAAAGATTCCATAAACCATTTGAGAGTGACAAATGGTCTAAGATAAAAGCTGAACAAGCAGGGGTTCCACAAGAATGGATTCTAAATGAATGGAAGAAACTAAATGACTACGCAAATGAGGTAGGTACCGAAACACACGAGTGGATAGAAGATTACTTTAATCAGGTATGGAAACCACTACCAAGTAATCCAGATGTTATACATCGAATCAATAAATTTAATAAAATATTTGCTGAAAAGTTACATAAACTTTTACCACTTAAATTTGAGGTTAGAGTATTTTCTAAAAAATGGAAAATAGCAGGTATGATAGACTCACTTTTTATTTATAAAGGAAAAATATTTATACTAGACTGGAAAACAAATAAAGATTTTACAAACGACGATCACCCTAAGGGTAAATACGAAAAGTTATTAGAACCATTTAACGACCACTACAAAAATCACCTTTCAGAATACTCAATTCAATTATCTTTATACGCTCTTATTCTCGAGGAATGGGGGTTTGAAGTTGGTGGTGCTTACTTGGTACACATTGGTCCAGGTGAAGAAGATGCCAATCTTTACAAAGTTGTTGATATGAGAGAAAAATTAAGAACTTACTTAGATGAGCAATTTGTTTAACTATTTGATAAAAGATGATTGCAATATTTTAAGTTTTTGTGATACACTAAAATCAATAATATATTGCAGAAAAGGTGATTCGATTGAAATAAGTTTTAGTAAAAGTGATAGTTGTATCTACTTTTTTATGAACGAGAGTTCATCAATCTTACAGATTATGCCGGATAAAGAATTAAAATACACTTATGCAAACTCAGCGAAGTTTGAGTCAGAAATAAAAGAATGTATATTTTTATTTAACATAATTGAAATTAGAAATAAAAAGATTTCAGAAATACTTAAAGACTAGATTTCCTCTTCTTCAATATATTCTCTATAAACTCCGTTTTCTTTGAGAATTTCTAAAATTTGATTTGTTATATCAAATTCTTCTTTACAGTAAACTACTTCAAGTTTACCTATTACACAATCAAAGTCTTTATCTTTAGAAAAGTTTACAATATAATCTTCAAGTTCTTTATAAGTTACTTTTGTGAGTTCATCTCTCATTCTTTGTACTTCTCCCTTGAAAACTTTATCAAGTTCTACTATTTCTTTTTGCATGTGTTGAAACTTCTCGGTTCTTTGTTTCTGAGTCATAGAATCAACTATTAATCCTGACTGAGCAGCAACTAAGATATTTTGCATTTCTCTGCGATATGGATCAACCTTTTCGATAAATTCCTTTTTACTTTGTTCAATCTTTTCAGCACCATCTTGGTAAGTTGAAAAATGTTTTGTAACTAATTCGAAGTCAACAACTCTGATTTGCATAATTTTTTTATTTATTATATGAAAAAAAAATTAAGAGTTTAGATATTTAACAGCCATTTGATATCTTACTAGTAAATTTTGCTGTTCATTATAAGATGGATTGTCATAATTAAAAAAAGAAGCAGTACCATCTATTTTCCTTTGAGCCTCTAAATAAGTAATTCTATTACCAAGTAAAGAAGCATATTGTTTGTTTTGTAATAAATATCTATAATCAGGATTAAGAATTTCTATTTCTTTTATTGTTCCTAAAAGAGAGTCTTTTATAACATCAACTTTATAGTTGTAATATTTGTAACTTCCGGTAACTCCCGCATTTCTTTGTTCAGATGTTATTAAGTATTGACCTGCTGTTGAAGTTGGAATATCAGTTTGGAATACACCTGAGTTAGTAACTGATATTCTTTGTAAAGTAATTACATTATTTGGTTGAAAAATCTCCGATTGTGTAAACCAATCAGCTCTAAATATACTTACTTGAAATACATCTGGATGTAATACGAATAATTTAAATACATCATTGACTCTATTTAAGTAAACTGAGTGTGTTGCACCAGTGTATGAAAAAGTTACTGAAAGTGGTTGACCAATTGAAGATTGAGCTGCGTTTGGACTTATAGAAAAAATATCATATGATATTTGATAAACCTGAGCATCATCATAAATCTTTTTTAACTTACTTAAAAAGGGAGATTTAGTTTGTATTAGAATTTCTCTCCAGGTATAAGTTTTAACAACACCAACATCTATTGTATTATTTACATTAATATTATAGAATAAGTAAAGAACATCCTTAAATGTAGGATAATCACCCTTGTCTATTAATTCATCAATGTATTTGTAATACTCAAAGAAATTATCTTTTCCTTTAGATGCGTGTTCATCTATTTTAGTAAAAATCTTTTCTAACTTTTTTCTATAGAGATTATTCATAGACTATATATTAATAGTCATCATCCACATCTTTGACACCTGAATGTGACATATGACAAACTATACAAAATAAAGTATCTTCTGAGAATGCAAACTCTGGTTCAAAACCAACATCATATCCCATTGAATTTATTCTATCTTTAGCAACTTTTAATGAATCAAAAACTTTTTTTATCTCAGTTTGCATGGAATCTAAGTCACGACAACCATAACTCAATGTTTTTGTATCAAAGTCAAACTGTTCATTAAACTGTTTTCTTAAATCAAAATAGTAAGTACCTGGATGTAGTTTATCAAGCTTTCCTTCTCCATATACTGTTAAAAGATAATCATCATCTATTAAATCAATAAAAATTTCTTCTAAATCAGACTTTTCAATTTGATAATTTTGTGATTCGAATTTCTTAAATTTAACTATTCTTTTCATAATTATTCACCTTGTCCAGCTCCTAGTATTTTGTCTATCTCAGCAACTTTGTCTTTATTCTTTTCATCACTAATAAAGTCAACATAACTATTTACCTTTTTAATATCTTCCGGTTTCTTAGTTTTAATTTCACCTAATTTCTTAACTAGTTCATCCTGGTCTTCGGGTTTTGTTAGATTATCACCAAGATTTAGTAGTAAATCATCCAGTGTCTTAGTAAAACCAGCTATTTTTCCCTCCTCTTTTGGACCTTCTATAAATGATACTTTATCCCCTTCTATTTTAGCAATTGGTTTAATACCAACTTCGTCTCGTTTTGAAAATTCATCAATTTTTTCAGGTTTTTTCTTATCATCATCTGTTAAAAGATCCCATTTAGCTTGGTCAAACTTATCTCTTTTATAAACTACAGTATCTCCTACTTTATAATCACCTTCACCACCTGAGTCAATTTTTTTAGTCTCAAGGTAAGCGTCAAGTTCTTCTGGTTTAATAGCTTTAACATAAGCAATTAATTTAGGAACTAAAGTCTTATCAACCCAAGCTAAAGTTGAGTCGTGTTTCTTTTTAGCATCTTGACCAGCTGCTGTTAAAAGTTTTTTAACTTCCGGTAAGTGTGTCATATCTGCTAAATCCATCTTAACCATTTTAGGATCGATTTTAGCAGGTTGACCAACTTTCAAGTCAGGACCACCAGCATATTTAAAGTCTTTAATCGCTTTATTTCTAGCAGTCTCTAAATAAAATCTCATTATTTCAACTGGTTTTTTATTTTTAGGATAAAGTTTATCTAAAGATTTAATAAACTCACCCATACCTTGATCACCTAAAGTACCAGTAGCTGGGTCAATAATATCACCAACTAATTTAAGACAAGTCTCACTCTCAGCTTCAGGAGTCTTTTTAAAGTTATCAATAACACCCTTAAACAAATAAGTATCATCAGCCGGGTTCATTGCATTCTTCTCAATATATTCATCAAGTTTTTGTGGAGTTGGATTCTCACCAAGTTTCTTTAATTCTTCAATAGCTTTATTCCAAAGATTCTTGAAAAAGTTAACAACTGCTCCGAAAAACTCTTCATTTACCGGTTCTTCTACTTTATTCTTATTTTTTTTATAAGATTCGTAAGTTTTGATGTGTTTCATAATTTAAAATAAAATTTTACCATTTATATATTAAATTCAATTCATGAAAAATTCAACAAATATAATTTTTAAAATATAAATCATAAACAAATTAATCTATGAAAAAATTAGACGCTCTAAATCAAGTAAAAGAATTCCACAAAACATTTGATGTACCAGTATTGAAAACCCCAGAAATTCCATCTAAAGAAAGATGTGAGTTAAGAATATCACTTATTCAAGAAGAATTGAATGAATTAAGAGAGGCTATTGAAAACAATGATCTCGTTGAGGTAGCTGATGCTTTATGTGATTTACAATATGTATTATCAGGTACAGTTTTAGAATTTGGTCTTGGTAAGAAATTTACAAAGTTATTTGATGAGGTACAAAGAAGTAATATGTCAAAAGCGTGTGAAACTCAACAAGAAGCAATCGCAACTCTTTCACACTATAAAAAGAAAGACAAAACTGAAGGACACTACAAAGAAGTAAATGGTAAATACATCGTATACAGAAAAGGTGATAATAAAGTTTTAAAGTCTATAAACTATTCACCAGCAAATTTAAAAAAAATGATTAAGAATGAAAGTCAAGAGGTTTAATGAACATAACTCAGCTGAGACTTTAGTAGTTTCTGCTTTTCCTGGATGTGGAAAGTCACACCTATTCAGAAACAAAGGTGAGAAAAAAATATTAGATAGTGATTCATCTACATTTGATAAATCACAGTTTCCACAGAATTATATAGAACACATAAAGTCTAATATTGGTGAGGTTGATATAATCTTAGTGTCATCACATAAAGAAGTAAGAGATGCTCTAGTAAATGAATCCATTAGTTTTACTTTAGTTTACCCAAGAAAAGATATCAAAGATGAATATATTCAGAGATATATTGATAGAGGTAATGATGGTAAGTTTGTTGAGTTACTAAAACAAAACTGGGATAATTGGACAGATGAGCTTGAAAATCAAGAAGGTTGTGAAAAAATAGAATTAGAAAGTGGTCAATACTTATCTAATGTTATTGAACTATAAAATATTTTTGTATATTTGTATAAATTTAACTCATAATGCTATCTGAAAAAGAAAAGATTAAGAAAAAAAACGAAAAAGAATTAAAATCATTTAGAAATAAAATGGGTTCTAATATTGTTTGGTTTGATTCTCTTGGGAAAACCAAGCAATACGATTTGCTTTTCGGATGGAAAAGAACTAAAAAACACAATACAAGAACAAAACCAGAATATGTGTTAGTTAGTAAAACAATTCCACTGGATCCTTTAAGACCATGGGGTAGAAAGAAAATAATCAAAACATTAGAACTAACATATCCACCATCACTAAAACACTATATAAAATCTTGCAAATCAAACAGTACTTTCAAACCAAAGGTTCATAAATTACGAGAAGTTGCAATTGACGCCTTATTAAAAAGTAAATAAAAAATAAAATCTATGAAAATTTTTAGCGGATCATCGAGTCAAGAACTAACAGATAAAATCTGTGTAATCTTAAACAAACAACAACTTAAACACTCTTCAATGGGTATAGTTTATGATTGTGAAATTACTCCAGGTAAATTAAAAATTGACAAGTTCTCAGATGGTGAAATTCTACCATTATTTCAAGAATCTGTTCGTGATGAAGATATTTTCTTTGTACAAACAACAAACAGTTCAGATAACATAATGGAAACATTACTTGTTATTGATGCCGCTAAAAGATCTGGTTGTAAATCATTTACATTAGTGGCTCCTTTCCAAGCTTACTCACGTCAAGATAAAACTGACCACCTTCGTTCTTCAATTGGTTCTAAAATGTTAGCGGATATTTTATCAACTGCTGGTATGAATCGTATTATCACAATAGACTTACACGCTTCTGCTATTCAAGGTTTTTATAATGTACCAGTTATTCACTTAAATGGTAATAAAATCTTTATTGACTACATTAGAGAAAATCACATTGAAGATTTAACTATTGTAGCTCCAGACCAAGGTGCTGTTAAAAGAGCTTCTGACTTCTGTAAAGCTTTTCCAGAATCAACATTCGCAATGATTAATAAGAAAAGAATTAAACCAAATGAGATTCATTCAATGGAACTTGTTGGTGATGTTACTGGTCGTAATGTTGTTATTGTTGATGATATGGCTGATACCTTAGGAACTATGTGTAAAGCCGCTGAACTTCTTATGGAGAAAGGTGCGAAGTCTGTTAGAGCAATTGCTACACACGGTATTCTAAGTGGTAAAGCTTATACAAACTTAGAGTCTTCAGTTTTAACTGAGTTGTTAGTATCTGACTCAATTCAAGCAAAGTCTTCTCCAAAACTTAAAGTAATTTCTTGTGATAGAATTATTGGTAAGTCTATCTGGGGATTAGTTAACAGACAAAGTATTCATGAATTAAACACAATCTAATGTTAGACAATACAGAGAATTATATAAAAGATAATCTTCAAAATATCATTGATGGTAAAAAAATTAATGAAATATTAGAATGATGTTAACCTATTGTAAACTATGTTTTAAAGACGTTATCTTATCTAAGACTAATACTATACCAGAAGATAATAAAGATCCTAATGGGTATATCGTGTGTAAGAAGTGTTACTGGTTTAACTACTCACCACAAAAAAAACTACAAGATAAAAGAGAAGAAACAATAGGAAAAGTTCTTAAAAAGAAATGGTATAAATTTTGGATTAGATGAAAATGAAAGTATTTTTAATAGACATAGACGGAACTTGTTGTGATGATATAATGAATGAGGATTCTCATTTATATCCTACAGCTAAAGTGATTGAAGGATCACTTGAACAAATTAACAAGTGGTATGATGAAGGTAATCATATTACTTTCTTTACTGCTCGTGAAGAAAAAGATAAAGATGTTACAATCAAATGGTTAGATGATAATGGATTTAAGTATCACGGTTTGATAATGAATAAACCAAGATGTTTGAATCCAGATGATGAATATGTTTGGGTTGATAATAGAAAAGTAAGAGGTATCACATATAACTCAGTATGGGGTGACTTGAAAGAAGTGAATAAGAAAATTTTAACCTTTGGAGATTAAAAATGGAAACAACCAACTTAGCAAATATATTAGACGGTAAATTAGTATCGAATCACATACTCACTGGGGTTAGAGAAAATGTAGATAAACATGTAAATGAATCTAAAGAAAGATTAGGATATACAATCTCTAAACCAAGTATGGCTATCGTTCTTGTTGGTAATAATCCTGCCTCTGAATCTTATGTTAAAGGTAAGTTAAAGGCATGTGAGAAAGCCGGTATCAATCATCATCTAATTAGATTTGATGAATCAATATCTGCTTTTGATTTATTAACAGAAGTTAAGAACCTAAACAAATCTTCTTATGATGGTTTCATAGTTCAGTTGCCGCTACCAGACCATATCAAATCAGATCCTATTATAAATGAGATTAGTGCTTACAAAGATATTGATGGATTTCATCCACTTAACTTTGGTAAGATGGCTTTAGGTCAAAAGGCTATGAGACCAGCGACGGCTTATGGTATTCTAAAGTTGTTAGAGTATTATCAACTTGAAACAAGGGGTAAACATGTAGTTGTTATTGGTCGTTCAAATATTGTCGGTAAACCTATTTCTATTATGCTAGGTAATGACTTTAACATCGGCCGAGCTACTGTTACCTCTTGTGATATTAACACTCCCAAATCTCTCCTAATTGAAGAATGTCAAAAAGCTGATATCGTTATTGTAGCTGTTGGTAAACCTTGTTTAGTAACGGCTGATATGATTAAAGAAGGCGCGGTTGTTATTGATGTTGGTATTAATAAATTAGAATCTGGTAAGTTGGTTGGCGATTGTGACTTCGGTGCGATTGTGGAGAAAGCAAGTTGGGTTACTCCAGTACCGGGTGGTGTTGGACCAATGACTATATCTGGTTTGATTCTAAATACTTACGAAGCTTGGAAAATGAAAAACTTTATCAATGAATAAAGTAAAATGTCTTAACACAAGTAAATACAATCGTTATGATGGATTACCTTTAACAGTTGGTAAGGTATATGATGTGATAGATATTACTCGTATTCCTTTCAATGCCAGTAGGTATGATGATTATAGTGGACCTATTTATAACTTAGTTAATGATAAAGGGGAGATTTCTGGGTATAGTGATGAATGTGTTAGACTCCTTACGTTAGATGAGGTTAGAGAATTAAAATTAGAAGATTTAGGTATATGATAATATATCCATCAAGAATTAAAGGTGAAGAATATCCGCTCAAAAGAGGGGATATTGTTGTTTGTATAACTGAGAGTTTTCAAGAGTTTACTTGTGGTAAACAATATCAACTTTACTCTAATGCTGACATTGGTAAGATAGGGGTTGGTAGTCTTTTACCAATTACTTCTGACTTAGGAAATCAACCTTTACCTTCTTATTACTCACCAACTGGTTATTATTTTTTACCTCTTCATATTTGGAGAGAATTAAAAATAAACAAAGTATTGGAAAAATAATAAAACGTAATGTTGAGTAAAAATATATTTTCTAAAAGTCTGTCAAGAAATTTCTATAAAAAAGATATCAATAGAAAGGTTTCTGTTAACATTGCTTCATATCCAAAAAGGATTACAAGTCTACAAAAATCTCTCTTAAACTTATTGAACATTAATATTATTTCTGCTATAAGAGTCTACTTAAATGAATACTCAGAAGTACCAGAAATTCTTCCGAAAGATAGAAAAATAGAATACAAGTTAGGTCCGAACATAAAAGATTCTGGTAAATTTTATTGGGCAAAAGATTTTAAAGATGAAATATACTTTTCACTTGATGATGATTTAATTTACTCAGAGGCATTTTTTACTCAACATATTTTACTTCTTGAGAAATATGAAGGTCGTATTTTTTTAACAACTCACGGGAAAATAATGAAAGAGTATCCGAAACACTTTACCGATTATACAAAATCATTTAAGTGTTTGAGAACAGTTGAAAATAACTCGTTTGTTAATAATCCTGGTACTGGAGTTTTAGCCTTTGATAATTCTAAATTTATAATACCAATCGATACTTTTTTATATCACGGAATGGCAGATCTTTGCGTTGGACTGTATTGTCAACTAAATAAGATACCAATTCTTTGTAGATCTCACTCGTCAAAAGAATTAACTTATTTGTCACAAGAGGAAACTTTATTCCATAAAAGATTTGACTTAGAAAAACAACATAGTATTATACTCAAAAAAATTGATAGATGGGAGGTTTACAAAGCATGAATGAATTAGATGATTGGGTAATAAAAGATAGAATTAAAAAAGGATTAATATCGTATAATATTGGTGATGAGGTTGTCATTTATAAAAGAAAAGAAAGTGGACACCCAAGATCGATAAAAGATGGTATCACTTATGTAATTAGACACATAGATTCAGATGGCCATGTTATAGTTGCTCAACATTCTTCTGACGAGGTTGGATTCTTACAGTCTATAAGAGTTCATAAAATGTATATGATGAATAAATCTTTATTAAGAGATATTAAAATAAATTCAATACTCAAATAAACAAAATCATAATAGATGATATAAAAATAAAAATATAAAAATAAATGGGAAAATTAGCCTTAAATTTTATTTGTAAAGATGAGTCACACATAATTGAGAAAATGTTAAGTAGTGTCAAAGGTGTAGCTGACCTCATCGTTGCAACTGATACCGGATCAACCGATGGAACACAAGATTTAATTAGAAACTTTGGTAAAGAAAATAACATTCCAACATATGTCTTTGATAGACCTTTTGACGATTTCGAGAAAAGTAGAAATCATTCGATGCAAAAGCTTCGTGATGTAGTAAAAGAGTTAGGATGGGATGCAAACAAAGTTCACGGGTTCTGGATTGACTGTGATGAGACTTTAGTTATAGATCCTAAGTTTGATAAAAATCAATTCACAAACGACCTTTATATGATTAACACATACATTGGTCAGATGAAATATACTCGTAATACTTTCTTTAGAGTATCTCTCCCGTTTAGATGGTATGGTCCTGTTCACGAATTTATTGTTTGTGATAAAAAAGATATAACATCTGGTTTAGCATCTGGTGTACACGTTGATGTAAAAATGGAAGGTAATTCTTGGAAAGGTAATATTTCATCAAAATATAAATCTCACGCTTTCGTTCTAGAAAAATACTTAGATGATAATAGACAAGATCCTCGTTGGATATTTTATTTAGCTCAAAGTTACCATGATTCAGCATCTGTTCAAGATAATGTTGAAGAAAACGCTGAAAGACTTAGAAGATCTCTAAAGTATTACAGAGAAAGAACTCAAAGACTTGATGGATACGCAGAAGAAATCTATTATGCTCAGTATAGAATTGGGACAATTATGAGAGTATTGGAAGAACCTTGGAATTTAACATTACAAGAATGTCTAAAAGCTTACGCCATTGATCCATTAAGAGGAGAATCTATCAAAACTGTTATCGACTACTATTTACAAGTTGGTGAGTGGCACTTAGCTTATTTATATACTAAGTTTGCTAAAGAAAACTTCCACGGTAGAAATCCTTATCCACAAAGACTTTTATTCGTAGACGAAGGACTTTATATTTGGAAGTTTGCTGAAGCTCACGCAGCGGCATGTTTCTACACTGGTAGAAAAGATGAAGCGAGAGCTAATTACGAAGAGATAGTTAGACTTTCTAAATCACAACCACAGTTCTTTACTCCAGATGATTTTAGAAAAATCGAAATGAATTCACAGTTCTTTAAGTAATGATTAAAATCATAGTAGCTACTTCTAAAAACAGAGTCATTGGTGATTCCAATAAATTAATTTGGAATCTACCATCTGACTTAAGAAGATTTAAGGGAATAACAACAGGTCATCCGATTGTTATGGGTCGAAAGACTTATGAATCAATCGGAAGACCTCTTCCTAATAGAAGAAATGTAATTATAACAAAAGACACTAATTATGTCGTTGATAATTGCGAAGTTGTTAATTCAATAGAAGAAGCTCTTTTACTAACAAATAATGATTGTTTCATAATTGGTGGTGGTGAAATCTATAAACAAACACTACCATTAGCATCTCAGGTATTTCTAACACTAATTGATGAAGAATTTCAAGGTGATACTTACTTTCCTGAATTAGATAAATCCTGGTTTTTATCAAAAGAAGAAAAATTTCAATCAGACGAAAAAAATCCACATAACTACTCATTCATTGTTTATGAAAAATTCCAATTCTAAAGGTAAACTTATAATGGTGATGGGACCACCAGCATCTGGTAAAAGTACACTCGCTGCTGAAGTTCACACCGAATTAAAAAAACGAGGTATAAACTCAGCATTTGTATCAGAAGCAGCAACTGACTACATAGCTGAATATGGAGTTCCTAACACTCCTCAAGACCAAATGATTATTTTCTATAAACAATTAAATCGAGAAAAAATGTTTTTAGAAAGTAAAGATTACATTATTTGTGATTCTAGTTCAATATTAAACTATTTTTACTTTAGAACACTTTATCCACACGTACTATCTAATAAAGATATAGCGTCTATAAATCACATGCAAAAGGAAATACTAAAACATATAAATTTAGTTGATAATATCTTTTTTGTACCATCAATAGACACAGAGACTGAAGATGGTATAAGATTTCATAACAATAGTGAAATAAAAAAGTTAGAACGATGGATTAAATCATATCTTGAAATAGAAAATATATATCACACTGATTTATCTAAAGTAAGTATGAACGATAGAGTAAAATTTATAATAGACACTATTATAAAATAATTACTTTATAAGAAACTTAGTATAATCGGTTGTAGATGGCTTCTCATTCTTGAAATAGTATTTCTCAACTTTATTACCATATTTAATTGTTTTATAATAACCATCTGGTATAGTTGCTCCTGATGGTAAAACTTTAGATTTACGGGTAAATACACAACGTATTTCAACTGTTACAGTTTGTGTTTTAGCCAATTCTCTTTCTCTAGCTTCCAACAATCTCCACGTAGTTCTATTAAGATTTTCTTGTTGTAAAGAACAATTCAAATATGTGAAGGTCTTAAATAACAGTTCTTTTGTGCAGTTAAAATGAGCAGCTGGTGCTAAATGTCCTTTATCATAATGATTGTTTTCGTAGTCTTTATTATCAGATGTTGTAATAGAGTCACAGATATAAAAATCCATTCCGGTTCTTGGTGCACTTCCAGAAGGACACTGAACAGTATATTTAATGAATTTTGGTTGTTGTAGTTTTTCGGAATAAACAATCTCAAAAATGTCAGTCTTTATATAAATAGAATCTCTTAGTTGTTGCTGACCAAAAATAAATAATGGTAGTACCATTAACAATGTTAATAGGATACTTTTCATAGTGATTTAAATTTTTTTTTATATATTAAATATCATAAAAAAAACTCACCGAAGTGAGTTTAGTTATTTATTTACTAAGAAGTCTAATTAAGTCTTCTGTGATTTTTGTAATTAGTTTTCGACCATCCAATTCAATAGTTGGTATATTCTTAATCATAGAGTACTTATCATTACCATCAACATAGATAGACTCAATAAGTTTTTTTACTTTATTCTCTGAATTATATTTATTAATATAATAAGACTTTAAATCTCCTACAAATTTAGTCAAATCAACACCTTCTTTAACATTGTATTTAACCATTTGTAATTCAGAATCTTGTTTCTCAATCATTATGTACCAAATTGATTTCTTAGAAACTTTAACATTTTCTAAGAAATTATAAGCTTTAGAAGCCTTAACATTTCTTGGGAACTTTGCAACTTTACCAGTGAAGTCAACTTGAGACTCATTCTTTTTATCATCCAAGTCAATATCATTATCAAATTCATCAGAATCCGTATTAACTTCAAGATTTTGGTCTTTAGGTATAATATTTTTTCTAGAGATAGGTCTTTCAACTTTATTTGATTCCTCCGGTAAATTAGGATTCATCGGAATATCTGAACCAGTCTTTGGATCTAAAGAAAGATCAACTTCTTGAATACCTGATTTAGATTTCAATTCGGAAAACTTCTTAAAACCTACTACATTTTTTTTATCTGCCATTTGCAAAGTCTTATTTTATTTATTATATATTAAAATACAAAATTGTTTTTTTTAACCCCTCTGTTTATAATGATACTTATCAACCATATAATTCTTAAAATTCTTTAATATGTTGGTTTGGTCGAATGTTAAAGCCACTAAAACCTGTAATTTACTAAGGAAAAAACGCATTACACGATTTTCATATAAATAAGGAGTCAAACTTTTTTCTAAAGCAAATTTTTCATAATCAAAGTTTTTAGATCTTGAATCATGAAAGGTCTTCATAAATCTTAATTCAGGAAGTTGTTGTTCATCGTATAACATTATAGTGGATTTCTATTTTTTACATCTATTACACCTTTAGTGATAACGTTAACAGATTTTAACGATGTGCCTTCACCCGATGAAGGACTATCATCTGAATAATAAACACCGTTTCTGTCTCTCCAACCACCTCTAATAATAGGAAGTTCATTTGCATTAAAGATAATATCACCTAAGACTGGATCTAATCCAATAACTTTTGTCGAATTATACACTGATGGTTCACCAGATGATATATTTGTATATTGACTTGAGTTAAAAGTTAGTGTTGAGTATTCTACACTTAAAGCACCATCTTTATGATATTCCTCATTATTTCTACAAATAAAATTAACATCAACAGAGTGCACATCTCTAATACCAGAAAGTAATCTAACTATATCACTTTTTGGAATTCTGTCTATTCTCTTAAGATCTAAAAAGAAATTTGATATTCTAGTATATATTTGAGCATTAACTGAATCTTGAGTAGCATCTGAGTATCTCATGACGAATATATTCATAGAGTAAAAACTCAACTTAGGAGATTCAACTATAAATTTTGATGTTAACATAATATTTCCACCAGATTTAAGATATTTGACTATTTTACTTTTTTCATATGTGTCTAAATCAAAAGGTGATGAATAAACTACTTGACCATTTTGTGTAGATTCTGTTCTAATTGGAATAGAAAAGTAATCTTCATCTTGTCTTTTAAATAGTTTGATATTTGGTGTTAGATAAATATAAATTGTACCATTTTTCTCTTCAGCATTAACATGTGTAAAAACACCTAATCTTTTTAAGTGATAAGCAAATTGTTGAGGAAGTGCTAATACAAAATTATTAGATGATATAGGTAGAACTCCTCTTGTGAACTCTATTGTCTCACCATCTGAACCAAAGTTTATATCAGTGTGTATTTCAACATCAAATACTTTTTCAATATTTATGGTATTACCATCAGCGTCAATTAATTCATCTATCATTTTAAAATCATTGATTGTTCTTCTATAAATATTTCCATTCGATCCATCTGACTTAAGATAACTAATATTTATTGGAGAAGCTAAGTCTGGAATTTTACCAAATCCACCATTACCAAATACAACATCAATGCCATCATTAAATCCTGTTCTAACAACACATGCGTATTCATCAGGTAGTAAGTCATATAAATGAGATTTGATTGTATAAACTCTACCAGCAACAACTACTTCAACATTAAAATTCTCTATTTCTTGATCTCCAATTTCAGTTATATTAATAGTTTGCATTGGACGTCCATCTCCAGTAAATGATGCTGTTGTCCATTTACCCTGAATAATTGGCAAAGTAAAAGATTTACCTCTTTTTAACTTTTCTGTTCTTCTAGCAGATCCTAAATTAAGTGAATAAAAAAGAGAGTTAGTAGAGTTCTTCATTGTCATTCTATTTGTGAATGTAATTTGAGCGTTAACAACTTCTTTCTCTAAATCGATTTCTGGTTTAACAGTTAACCTAATAGCACCGGTTGCACTAATTGCTCTACCAGGAATGTGACCAGCTAAAAGAGCTGTATTTTTAATAACTCTAGAATTAAAATTGTTAGCTTCACCTAAATCAAATTGAGTAATAGCATTTTTAATATAAAGCATAGATAACTGATGTAAACTTTCAACAACTGATAAAATTTGACCATATGGTGAAGCATTACTAAAAAGAGCACCAGCTTTATTGTGTTCTGTTCGCAAATACCTTTCAATCTCTGCTTTAACTCCTGTAAAAGTTATAGATGTTAGTTTTGTAGCCATTTATTACTTAATTTTTTCTAAATAATCAAAATCAAATCTATTTTTCTCAAATATATCTTCTACTGATTCAATAAAGTTATCAATGTTCGAGTTTCTTTCAACTAATGTTGAGTTCTCGTCATCTGGATTAGAATAATAAGACCAAGAAAAATTATCATTATCAATCGATTTTTTTGATAAAATTACTTTTAAATTTTTATTATTTTCTAACACATTAACCTCAAAATAATTTCCAAATTGTAAATTAGATTTTTCCGAAATGGTAACATCAGAAAATCTCGAAGTTAAATCCGAGTGTATTTTATTAATATTTGTTTTTAGATTCATACATTCGCTAATTTTTTTATTATATATTAAATCATACACTCTCTAAACCAGTTATTATAAGAAAAGTGTAATTTATAAAATCAATTTAGTAATATATAGAGTATAAAATATTTTATATTTAATGGATACTAGTTTGGATGTGATGAAGTTTTTAGAATTATATGGATTAAAAGGATTTTTATTCCTTTCTATTATAGTAATAATGGGATCTGTAATTAAAAGTGAATGGTTTGGTAAATGGTTGTCTAAAGTTTCTGATAAGTTTGTCGAGAGATTTATGAGAAACAAAACAAAAAGTATTGATAATCAGGTAAGAAATATAACAGACTCGGATATTACCAATCACGACATCTTTAATTACATAGACTTTTGGATGTATTCTAAAGTTCCAACTTTTCAATTTTCAACAGAATATAGAACTGCTGTATTTAGAAAATATTTAAGTATTTATTTAAGAAATTATAAAAATGACATATCATCATTTGTTACTTCTAAAAAGTATCAAACAATGGACCAAGCAGAAATTTGGAGAGACCTACTAAATTTAATAAACACTATTGTTTATGATTATGAAAGAGAAATGATAGAAGCTGGTTTACCAAAGATTGTTGTTGATAAAATGAAACTTAAAAATAACGACACAATTACATTAACTATCGATTTGATTGAAGGTATTTGTAATTCACAGTTCTACACATCAGATAAAAACTTACTTAAAGTTTACTCTATATTAAACATACTTCTTTCTGTATTAGAAAATACAATATCAAATTCTGAAGAAGTGTGTGATTCTATAAATGGTCAATTAAAGGGATTGAAATTTGACGGAAAAATAGAACCATAATGAAACACTTAAAATCATATAAATTATATGAATCACTATCAGAAAGCATCATAAGTAAGCAATATGATGATTATTTACTTATCATTGGTAAAAGTTCCGATATCTTTGATTACTTTGGTGTTGATGAGATGCATGGTCTTAAAAAGTCAGAGTGTTATGATGAATCTGATGATGCTTATATCGCTGGTTTATGTAATCAATTTCCTGAAAATCCCGAAAAACATTTTTTATTCATCAACAATATACGAATTGGAAGAAGTTATAAAGATGTTTTGTTAATAATGCATGAAGCAATGCACCTATCATTGGAAATAAACGGACCCAATGTACAAGATGGAGACTTAGAAGAAAAGGTAATTACATACGCTGAGAATACAGCAATTGAAATATGTGAGTATCTAAAGTCATTGGGTATATTAAAATTATAATTCGGAATTAATCCATTAAATCATAAATATCATCTACTGTGAACTCAGGATCGGTTATTCTTAAATCATAATCTCTAAAATCCTTAAAGTCAATTTCATCAGCATCTAATCTTCTTATAATAGAATCATTCCTGTCTTCTCTTCTGAATAATCTTGATTCTCTAACACTTCTATCGATATCTAAATAAACAACAAAACATTTTTTACGAGTATCTTCATCTATATTAGAAAACTCACCAGGTGTCATAATAAATAACTGTGATTCGTTAAATTCTTCTAAGGTAACTCCATATTGCCAAATTTCTGGTTGTCTACCTTCTGGTGTGACATTAAATGTTTGATAAGCTAGAAATTTATTCTCTTTGATTAGTTTTGTAAATTGATTATCATTTACAAAGTTATATGTGATACCTTGTTTCTCAAATTTTCTTTGAGGCCTGGTCGTCATTTTAAGACCAGTTTTAAGACCTTTCTCAACTAACTTTCTCATTAAGTAGTCTTTTCCGCTCCCGGATTTTCCCAACAAAATTAGTTTTTCTTTTTTGGATTTATCCATTATAAAATAAAAATATTTTTTAATTATAAAAGAAAAAATTAAAAAAGTTTATTTTAATGGTTTATAGTTAGGTATGGCACCTTTGTAATTATTATTACCTTTTCTAATTTCTTCACCCTCAGCTTCTACTGCTGCTCCATATTCTGGATCCTTCTTTTCTTCTTTTTTACAATTCATACAAATGACATCCTCATTGAAAACCGACATTGTAGTAACACCGTTAGTTGGTTGATCACATCTATCACAGTTATCTCTGTGCATCCCAAATGATTCATATGCTTTTAAATGTTTCATTTTATCTAAAAAGTGGTTTTGCTATTTTGTAAAGTTCAAGGGCTTGTTTATTGCCTTGACTTGCAAATTTATCTTTACCCCAATGAGCAGCCCATTTCATTTTATCTAAGACCTGGTCATCAGTAAATTTTTCAGCATCCATATAGAAATTAATCTTAATAAATTCTCTCATTGATTGTAAGATTTTTCTCTTTTCCTCTTCAATTTCTGATTCTGGTTTTCTAGTAAAAAACCATTCATTTAGACTACTATAAGACTCAAATTTCTTAATATGTTTCATTACTAATTTATTTCTTGATTGTGTTGAAATCGTTTTTAAGAAAATTATTAAAGTTCAATACTTTACCTTTTCCTTTAATGCCTTGTTCTCTTTCACTTTCACCTGATGTGAAGTCTTGTCTTTTAGCAAAAACATCTTTAAGAGCTTTAAGATCTAATTTTTTAACTCTTGATTTCTTACCAGTTCTAGCACCGTGGTCTTTACCTTGAGGAGCTGGAAATTTTTGGAAAACTCTATTTGCACCACTTGGGTTATAAGGAACTGAAACATCACCTGAACCAGTAGTACCACCACCTGATGCCCAGTTAGTACCTATTGTAGCACCAGCAAGTCCAGAAGGTTGAGCTGAAACAACAGCACCCATTCCACCACTAACAGCTGGACCACCAGTTGCTGATGTGTCCTCAGATATTTCTTTTGATTCAATATCATTTAATACAATATTAAATAAATCTTCGCTCTGAAGACCCTCTTTAATAAGTATGTTTCTTATTTCATATAATTCTTGAAGTGATAATTCCATATACTATTTATTAATTTCGTAAAGTAGTAAATAACCATTGTCATCTATCCACTTCTTGGCGATATCAGCATTATCACCTATCTTAAAAGTCAAATTTAATTTAGGGTTATCTAATTCTATACCATAAGCAACTATATCAATTATTCTGTGTTTTTCTGGAGTGTGAAGAATGTGTAACTCAAAGTCAATAGACTTTGAGAAGAAAGACTTTTTAGTCTTCCCTGTAACAACTAATCTCGAAAGTGAACTTCTAAATTTTCTATCAGACATAAACTGACCAAATTTTTTTATCTTTCTATCCATAATAAAGTGTTGAACAAAACATTGATTGTGTTATATATATAATTTAATAAAAACACAAAAAAATTGATGGGTAAGTTAAAGAGTCTTCAATTAAAAAGACTACTCAAGGAACTTGATTATATAGAATCTGAGCTTGAATACAGAAGTGAGTTAATAAATGAAGCTGACTCTCAATTTTTATTAGAGATAAATTACTTTTTGGAAGAAAATCCAGAATTAAAAAAAATTTACAATAATATAATAGATGTCAGAGTCGAGCAAATTATCAACAAAAAAGTTCAAGAAAAACAAAAGTTTAGTGATGAGGTTAGTGGAGGAGAAGATGAAGACTTGGAAGAACAACAGAAGGAAAATAATGAGGATGAAGAAAATAAAATCATTATTTCACCAAAACTAAGAAGTCTTTATAGAGAAATTGTAAAAATAACACATCCAGATATAAGTAAAAAGAAAGATTTAAATGATATTTATATAAATGCTACTAAATTTTATAGTCTAAATGATAAAGTAGGAATCTATAAAATATGTTCAGATTTAAATATAAATTATGAGGTTGATGAAGAAGATGAAAAGGATATCAACCAAAAAATAAACGATACAAAAGATAGAATAATATTTATAGAATCAACACTTACTTGGAAATGGTTTAATGAAAATGATGAACAAACTAAGAAGAGAATTATGTTAGATTACATAAAACTTAGAATGTTTAGTTAAATAATATTAACAGATACTTTTTTATCTCTCAGTAATTCCTGTAACTCTTCTTTTCTAAAAGATCTCTTGAAAGTATCATTTTCTTTATCTACATTCTGAAGAACCCACTCATTACCATTAGAAGTTTGATAGATGTAGTTTTGGTCAGCATCTGTAATTTCAATAGTTCTTGATGTTAATTTATCATAGAACTTCTTAACATCATCATTTACTTTATACAATCTAATATCTTCCCATTTATCTAATGTATCATTCCAGACTTGAAATAAAAGATAGTTAGGATTTTCAAGTTCATTACTATTTATATCAAATAAAAACATAAACTTACAAGGTTTATTAAGAAAAGTTTGATAATCATCACTGTTTTGCACTGTTGATTTTTTTAATGCAATACTAGATAATGTATTGATAAATTCAACTGAATCTTGTAAGTCATCAAATTGTAATTTATCTATGAAATCATCTGACAACTTAAGTGTTGAGAATATGTCTTGTTCTTCGGCTCTGATAGCGTTTAACAAAGCATCATGCCAAATAGTTAGTGATTCAAGTAAGTCCTCGACATTCTGAAAATTCAAGTCGATTACCAAGGATTCCTTAAACTGTTTATATGTTTTTATTTTTCTCATTTTTATATCTTGTTTATATATTAAAAAAAGAGATTCAATTTTAATATATAAGAAGTATGAAATGGATAAAAGATTATCAACTATTTAAGGAGTCAAAAAATTTCTCAAATAAAAATATAATAAGTGATATTTGTGTAAGCATGGTATTACTTAATAATGAATTTTTAGACAATCTACTTGATAGAGGATTGAAAGCAAGATACTCTGAGAATTCAGAAATATTTCTTACAGATTTAAAGAACTTACTACTTGCTAAAAATAGATTATCTTTAGGAAGATTTGAGGATAACAAATGTGTAGTTGATGATGAGTTATCTAAAATAAATGAAATATTTGAGAATATTCAATTTGATATTGAAAAAGATTGGAATATGTTGACTAATGCTAGACTAACAGCTAGAAATATAATCGATAAACTTTTACCAGACGAAAAACTAGACTCCGAGAAAATCAAATCAGTTTACTGGATTGGTCCTAATAAAAATGAGGAATATTCTGAAGATATCGTTATTGAACTAAATGATGAAAGACAGTTTAGTTTTTTCTTAAATAAAAACCTATCTACTCAAAAGTCAGCATCCTTTAATACTTTTGCTGAAGAACTTATAGCAGAAGATTTAGAAAAAATGTACGGTGAAGAGTATTTACCAAAATGGAATAAACTCACACAAGAGTGGATAAAAACACTTTATGAAGGAGCTAATAAGAATATACAACAATATATTGAAAGATTTATCGATCCGAAAAGAATAGATACAATCGAATACTTTGATTACTTCGATATTAGGCATAAAGACCCAAGACACAAACACTTAGGTGAATACTTCAAGGAATTTGATAAAAATATATTGAAGTTTTCAGATTTATTGAATGAGATTTGGAAAAATAGAGATATTTGTTTTATCGACTCAGGAAGAGTTTATAAACAATGGATGGAAACAAAAGTTGTTATTATGAATTCTAAAATATTAGAAAACTTACTAACTAACTCACTTAAATCAAAATACTCGGATGATATTGTAATGTTAGATGATAATTTCAAGATAGCTAACGGTACTGTAAAGATGAAGTTATTTAAAACACTTGTTGAAAAGATGGGTTGTTTAGAAAGACCAACATTCTATGTCGGAAACAAAGCAGACTTATTCTCTATGGTTCCTTCAAGAGAATTTTTCAGAAAATTCTATGATGATTTAGATATACTTTTTGACTATCACGTAAACTTTACAGTAAGTGAAGAAGAAGACCAAAATGATTTTAATATTAAAATCAAATTAGAATTAGATGAAAGTCCATTAATGGATATGTCTATATCTGTTAAATTTTCAGGTGGTGAGATGTCTGGTAAATTATCAGCAAAATATAAATTTGAGTTATCACCAAACTTCAACTATCAGATAAGTAAAAAAGATTCTAAGCTTTAAGAGAATCTTGAGCTTGTTTAGACAAAGATTCTTTTTTAACTTCTAGTGCCTTTTTAGCAGTTTCATAATCTGAATTACTACCAAATTGACTAGGACTTAGAGCTTTTAACTGTGTATCTAAATTATCCATTTTAGTTTGAGCATCCTTTAGTGATGTTATTTTTGCTTGTGATATAACAGAAAAGGCATTTATTGTTCCACTAACAGCACTCAATGACTTTACAACACCATTAATAATACCAGTAACATTTTTAAGTTTATCCGGCATAATTATCATATTACTTCTTTGTAATATAAAAAGCAACGGCGCAATTTCCTTAACCTTAGACTGTAAACCCTTCAAGTTATTAAGAGCCAACATCAATAAAGATATTGCACCTGGAATATTGAAGGTAGGAGGCGCCATCATAACAACCATACCTGGTATAGATGTTGCTACTAAAGTTGTTGTAGTACCAGCTTCTATTCCTAAGTCAACGGATTTTTCTTTTAATAAAAATATATTTTTCTTAAATGCATCTTTTACTTGTTTAACTTCATCATAGATTAAACTATTTGGATCAAGTGGTTTAAAGGGAGATTCCTTGTCTTTTTGCACGACCTTGTCTTTTTTATAAAGTTTAGATTTCTTCTCGTCTTTCGCTGCTGGAACAACATAGTTTTTTTCACTCACGAAAGGAACATAAGAAGCACCCATTTCTGATTCTATATCAGCACCAAAGACAACTAAATTTAAATCAGAATCTGTTAGTTCAGGATGTCTATTTTTTAATATCATTTTAGCACATTGAGTGTCATTCATATAATACTGTTCAACATCTAATCCAGTAACTACTGATTTTTCTAAATTCTCGATATTAGCGGTCATCTCGTCCATAATTTCTTCATGAGGTCCCATAATAATTTTTTTATTTTATATATTTTTACTAAACATTCCTGTCTCCTATTTATATAAAATTTACAAATTAAAAAATAATATAAAAATGGGAAAAGCTGCTAAAGAACATCGTAAAAAAATACAAGCAAGAAATGCCAAACTTCAACAAGAAAAGAGAAAAAGAGAAAAATTCCAAAGAGAATTTATTATGAATTTAATTAAACAAGAACAAGAAAAAGGTATGTTTGAGAATAATCTCAACTTAGAAGGTGGTCCTGTTTTAGATGGCCCTGTTTTGGGTGATCTTATTTTGGATGGCCCTACACTAGATGGTCCTACATTAGATATACCAAGTACTAATGAAACTATGACAATTGATTCACCAATCGAAGAAGCGATAGTAATTGAGAGTCCAGTTGTGGAATCTACCGACGCTTCAGAAAAGTAATCTAAAAGTTAGGAAACTAACAAAAATACTTAAAGCTTTAATCAATTTAGTCTTTTTTTGATTTTTATTGATTAAAGCTTTTCTTATTTTATCTGTTAAGTATTTTCTTGCTAACTCTGTCTTTTCACAACTTGGTTTACATAATCTACAAGTAGTAAAGTACCAATTAGCCAGTAAAATTGATTCTATCTCTTCTTTATTCATTGATTTGTAAACTTTTTACAGGCATATATATAAAAACTAAAAATAAAAAAATCTAATTGTGAGCAATAAATTGAACAAATCATTAATAAACATTAATATTAACAAAGATGATTCTAATCTAAACGATTTTTTATCGATTTGGGACTATTTTGGTAAGAGACCAAACAAAATTACAATTCATACAAACTATTCAACAAAATTGTTTACAGAATTAATGAGTAGTAAATTTGTCGAAAAAAACACATTTACTGAAATTCTAGCAGATGATGAAGAGTTAATCATTAATGATAAGGTTTGTAATAAAATATCAGATGGAATATACATATCATATGTAGTTATAAATAGAAATCTTGACAACTCAGAAATTTCAGATTTAGTTTTTTACTACAAAGAAGAAGATGATTTCACCGTAATACAAAAAATGGTGGAAGAACTAAATAATTGCCTTGTTGAATATTGTGAAAAATCTCTAAATAATCTCAACACTCTTCAGATTAATAGCGGTGTTCTAGATTTAGAACCAATTGAGTTAGACGAGAAGAGTTTAGAAAACATAGAACTATTCTACAATCAAAAAACATTTAAATCTGTAAATAAACTTATTAAAAAAATAAAGTCATCAAACAAAGGACTTTCGGTTTTATGGGGTGAAAAAGGTACAGGAAAAACAAATGTAATAAATTATATATCATCCAAGCTTGATAGAATTGTAATTTATATTCCAAATAATCTTATTGAACAAACAGTATCAAGCTCAGAGTTTAGTAAATTACTTAAGAAATATGAAAAACCAATTATTATAATAGATGATTGTGAGTTTTTATTCAATGATTTATTCCAAAGAACAAATGGTATTTCTTCTAACTTAACTCAAATTGTTGATGGGTTTTTATCAGATATACTATCAACTAACATAATATGTATATTCAATGAGTCTGATAAGAATGAATTAGATGAAAATCTACTTGATTGTAATAATTTTTTAGGTGAGGTTGAGTTCGAATACTTAACTATCGACGAATCTAATGAACTATCATCTTACTTAGAATACAATAAAAAATATAAAAACAAAAATAAATTAATTGATATAATTAAGAAACGCAGCACCGATGTGTATAAAACTTTTGGATTTTAATATATAACTCTTATGATATCAGAACTTACAGATGATGAAATTTTGGAATTTTTAATGACTTCTGACTTTGAAAATGAATACAAACCAGAAGAATTAAAATATTTGCTACATAAATGGAGATATTTTTATAGAGTTTTATATGGTAAATTTGATTTAGTTAAAACAGACAAAGAGTTTGAATTTTCTTCAATGAATGAAAAAATTGAAGGTCTAAAAAAACAAATAACTGATTTAAATTTAGAACTTAGACAGAGAGAAGAAGAAGCAATGATATCAAATAACAGAAAATTATCTCTTAAAGAGAGAATATCAGGAAAAATTATTAATAGGAATGAAAATAAGTGAATTTAAAGATTTAGAAAGAAAAATCAATAACATTAACTTTAATCAAAGTTATAAAAATATCAATGTTATTATGACCATTTTATCATACTTTGGTAACTTGGCTTCAATTTTCCTTGCTTATTTTTTCATGTCTAAAATCATAGCTGGTGGTATTGAAAATCCTGTGGCTGTTTTTATATCATCTGTAATTATTCTATCTGGAATTGAACTATTAAAAAGAGATATTTTTGACAAGTTCTCTGTTCAATATCTTAAAGATAAAAAATTAGCAAAAAGTGTATTACCTTTAGCAATTGTTAGTTTATTATTAATATGTTCTTCATTCTATCTTTCGATAAATGGAGCACACGACTTCTCAAATAAGTCCGATAAGATTGAAATGACAAAAGACACAACTCTTCAAGTTTATACAGATAGTCTTAATACTTTATACAATGGTAAAATTAAACTTAAAGAAGATGAGATTAACGCTATTAAGTTACAAATATCTGGTAAAGATAAAGAACAAACCGACATTGAAGCTCTTCAACCTCTAAATAGACAACAAAGACAAAGAGTTGTTGACCTGAAGAAAGAAAGAGAAATTCTTAGAGGCGATGTAACCAAATCAGAAACCGATATAAACACCCTTAAAACAGAAAAAGATTCTGAAATAAAAAAGAAAGAAACTGAACTTTCCTCTAAAACAAATGAAAAGAAAGAAGATAGTAATAAGAACTCATTCTTATTTGTTATAATATCAACTATAGTTGAGTTAGCTATCTTAGCTGGTGTTTACTTTAATCAATACTATCGATTCAGATCTTATAGAGAGTATAGAGAAAGAATAGAAAGGGATCCTAACTTCCAAAAATGGATGTTATACGAACAAATTCTTGATATAATTTACAGAGAAGATACAAGAATGAATGAAAAGTTACAATCCAATAAAGCAATAATTGAAATTTGTAAAGTAAATGGCATAATTATATTACCAAAAGATATTACCGAGTTTCTAAAAATAGTTTCCGGATTAGGTATAATCAAAGTTAGTGGAAGTGCTAAATATATCAACAAACAAAGAGATTTATCATTTGAGATATTGAGAAAGCACTATGGTGTTGAATAATTTAGACTAAAGAAGAATTATTTTTAATATATACTTCATAAAAAAAAATAAAATTTATGGAATATCTAGATAAATATGATGCCTTAGTTAAACTTTTAACTGAAGAATTTGAGTTAGACGGTAAGAAGGTTAACTTGAAAGATGACTTTGATAAGTTCTTTGTAAAAGGTAACAAAACTGCAGGTACTCGTATTAGAAAAATCATGCAAGAAGTTAAGAAGTTATCTCAAGAAATAAGAACTGATGTTCAAGAATATAAAGGTAAAATCTAATAAAACTAAACAATTTACAAAAACCGGAAGATACTCTTTCGGTTTTCTTTTTTTATATATACTCTATGAGATTTTTAAAGTCATATAATTTGTTTGAGTCAGTCTTGGTCGAAAGAGAATACTATTATCCAAGATTCACTGAGGAATTCATTTCTAATATTAAAGATTATGTTTTAGAACTCTCAGATAAAGACTACAAAATAAATATTCACGAAGTTCTTTATTTTAGATGGCAAGATGATAAAAGATATGAATCTATTTCAATTGACATTGATGGAGAGTTGGTAAAATTCAACGATGAATTAAAACAAGTTCTTCTAACAATTAAAAGTTACTCAGAGGATTCAAATTTTAAAGTTGATATTGAGATAACACACGAAGATGAATATATAACACTTGAAGAATTCATTGAACAATATAAAGGTGAAGAATTCAGTAATGGTATTGCTATTCTTATCTGGTAAAAAAATAAAATAGAATATGAAAAAGTTCAGTAAAATAACTGGTCAAAAAGTAAATGAAGAACCAAAGGTTGAAATTAAAATTGATGAGGCAGAAACTTTCAAGATGAGAGTATTAAATCTTATGGATCAATATCTTACTGTAACTACATTTGGTCCAGTAGATAGATATTTAAGAGCAGGCAATATCAAAATATCTGGTAGAGAACTTTTAGCAGAAGCTTTAATTGACTTATTGAACTCAGGTAAAGAAGAAGAACAAATAAAAGTTCTTGAAAGTCTTAAAAGTGAAATAAGAGATTGGCAAGTTATTGATGAGAAAATACAATCAATAAAAAAAGAAAAAACTCTTATATCAAACAGAAATAAATTCAATTCTATGTTGAATAAATACGATTCAGAATCATTAATAGAATTTACAAAAGAAAGTGTTAATAAAATAAAAGATAAAAAAACACTAACTGATTATAATAATTTAACACTAGAAAGTAAATTAAGTTCAGAGACTAAATCAAAATTAATTGAAATTTATTCAGAAAGATTAAACCAATTAGATTAATCTTAATAAAATTTCTATGATTAAGAAATTTGAAGCTAGTTTATACAATTATTTTGATGAGATAATTTATGTGGATTCTAATCCAGCAACAATATCATCACAAACAACAGAGAAAGTAAATGGTGAGTTGAAGTCACAATACACTAGAATAAATTATGATCTTCACTCGATATCAATTTCTACACAATCTAACAATTTATTTTCAACTGAGTGTAAAAATTCAGGAATAATAGAAAAGATAGAAAATCTTTGTGTACACAAAGAAGTAGATTTTTATCCTAAGAATTTACTACAAAGAATTTTTGGTAAAAAATCAAACAATCTGAAAAAAGAATTAGAAGTATTTGATAGTTCTTATTACTTTATAACTTGTAGTAAACTATCAAAATATCTACCGAATGATTCTACTAAGAGTATAATTGACAGATTAAAGAATTCAGTAATCGTGGCAAAGAAATCAAAAATAATTATTAATAAAAATATAGAAGAACACTCTGATTGTCTAATTAAAGTAGAATTTTGGATTGACTTCAATAATTTCATTATATTAGATTTAGTTTAACTAAAAAGTTGGTCCAACAAATCATTTCTTCTTAATTGCATATCCTCGAAGTTTGAGTAAGCATAATAATTACTTACATTTCTATCATCCAAAACTAACACTTTAACAAAACCACCACTAATTGTGCTACTAACAACTCGATAACTCATATCTTTAGTAAGACAATTTTTATTATAAGAATCTTGAAGATCCACGATTGATTTTAACATAGTACCAACAGGAACACTCATGAGTTTTCTGATTCTGTCTGAAATATTATTTACAAGAAAGTCTACATTTAGTTTTCTAAAATCAACTTTAGTTTGTTCCATGCCATTAACAAATCCATTCAATAGGTCGTTAGTGATATTCATTTCTCTAACAGGAACATTATTTAGTTTAAGTTTTTTACCAGTATACCACTTAGTTATGTTACTATTAGACTGCATATCAAAGTTTACGAAGTCTTTTGACTTGTTCTCATAAACATTAACTGAATTAATAATTAACCAATTCATTATCTCAACTGAACATTTAATAAGACCATCAACTGATTCATTTTTTCGCACTCCAGTACTAATTCTTCCACTTCGAGTATATCTTGGTTTTCTAGCATAAACTCCATTGAGAAGTTTATCATAAGCCTCACCTTGACTAAACAACAATTTAAATTTAGGTTGAGACTTATTTGATATTAATTTCGCCAATCGTTCAGATTTTGTAGATTCTGTAATTTTTTTCTTTAAGTCACGAAAGGTAATAAACATAATAGGTTCTATATTTAATGACTCACATCGAACTAAAAAGTCACGAAAATCCGCAAACTCACTAAGTCCAAAAACAGATAAACTATTTTTTGTAATGTTGCCATTCTCATAGTCTCGTAAAACAGAAAATTGTTCACGAGCCTCATTATAAGTTTTAATGTTCTTTTTGATTATGTCGTAATTGTAAATCATTTTACTCTATTTAGTTTTTTATTTAAAGATCCTATACAAACATTTTTCTCATTTATTTCTGATTTACCACCCCAGATGTCACCATCTATTGAATGACATTTATGATTTTCTTTACCAAGTTTCTCAAACTGATTAACATAAGTTCTGAACTTTAGGTTATGTCCATTATTATTTGTCCAAGGACAAGATTTACACGGTTTACGGCACATTTTTCTAATTATTAATTTTCGTTTGGATAATCTGAGTTCAATCTCTCAAAGTTTCTACTAACACCGACTAAATCATATTCATCTAAGCATCTCCAAGAGTTAGAAGATAAAATACGATTATAACCGATTTCAGACTCTCTTTTGTAATATTCAAGTGATTCGTCATCTATGATAAGAAACTTCGTATAACCTTCTGATTTACGTTTAATAACATATCCTGCTCTATCATCAGGGTCACCGAATGTTAAACCATTAACAATTATACCTCTACTTATTAAGAAATCTTTAAATTCCCCACCATCTTTAGAACCATTCCAATATCCTCTACCCCAAGTAGAAACAACACAAATATGTGCATCAAACATAGAGATAATAGAGTTAAGTGTCTTCACTGCCTCTGGAATAAAGGAATGACGACCATCAGCATCTCTATCTTTTAGTTTAAGATATGATACCAAAACACCATCAATGTCTAAATATATTATAAAGGGTTTGTTCATATTTACAAATATACAAAAAAAATTGAAAAATAAAAAATATATAGTCTAAAACACAAGAAAATTAAGGGTGATAGAGAAAATTACACATGTTAAAACAAATACTCAAGATATGGAGAGTTGGATAGCAACAATTGATGGTGATGTTGTTGGGCATATTTATATGAGAATCGAAAGAGATAATCATATAAAGTTTTTAGATGCTTGGGTACATGAAGATCATAGAAGAAAGGGTATTTACCGAACTCTATGGAACACTAGATGGTCTTATGTAATAGAAAACTATAAAGGATACAAGGTTTATGCTTGGTGTAAGAGTGAAAGTCTACCACTTCTTAGAGAAAAAGGGTTCAATGAAGGTGAAATCTGTACCTACGTTGAAAAAAATATTTAATAAAAATTTTCACTTTTGGCTCAACTTTTTAAAACTTAGTATTTACTGAACTCTATAAGTTACATACGATAAAAATCGTAATAAAAAAACAAAAACGGGCATGAATAAAGCAGATTTAGTAAATTCAATCTCACAGAAGACAGGTTTGACAAAAACTAAGACTAACGAGGTAATCGACGCATTTGTTGAGTCAGTAACTGAGTCTCTTAAAGATGGTAATAAAGTTACACTTGTGAATTTTGGAACTTTCAACACATCTAAGAGAGATGCTAGAAAAGGTAGAAATCCTAAAACCGGTGAAACAATTGAAATTCCAGCGAAGAGAGTAGCTAGATTTAAGGTTGGTACTGGTTTGTCAAAAAACATTAACTAATCACTGATTGGTCAAAATAAAAAAACCTCTGATTACTCAGAGGTTTTTTTATTCTTTTTATATTCCCAAGGACAATGACGACAACCACTCTCACAACATTTAGGTCTAATCATTTTCAGATATTCTTCAGTAAAAACTCTAAGTCTAACACCATCAGTTTCTTCCCAATAGAAATCAACATCTTCAATTAATTCATCAACTCTAAGTCTTTTCCAATCACACATTTTTTTGATAAGATTTTGATCCGGAACCTTTTACATATTTGACAGAATTTCCTAACTGACAAAACATAGGTTTCTCTGTATGAGAACAAATATGTATTTCTCTTGAGTTGACTTTTAGTTTAAGAATTGGAGTTCTAACATCATTTATTAAAGTTAGTTCCAAACCTTCTAATTCAACACCAGGATTAATAGTGACTAAAACACATTCATCACTTTCGGCTTCTACATTCCACTGTTCTAACAACATATTATATATATTTATTTTACAAAATCTAAATCTTTAAGAGCCATATAACCAAATATCAGACAGAAGATAATCAATATAACACTAAAGGTAGAGATAGCGTAAATTAATACAAGAGTAGTAGTAATTAATGAAACAACTGCTGAAATTCTAACAGATTTTCTACGATTTTTTAATTTTAGATATAAAGTATCTCTTAAAATTCTACCACCATCCATAGGATAAATCGGAAGAATATTAAAAAGGAAAAGAAGTATATTCACTACAACCATTGTAACTAAGAAGTTGTAGGGAAAAAACACACCTATAAAAATCGAAACTATAGCAAGTGCTAAATTAGAAAGTGGACCAGCAGCGACAACCGGAATTGAATCTCTTTCATGTATGTTTGTATCGATAGCGGCAGATCCTGTAAATAAGTCAATTCTAATTCCAGAAACCGACCAACCCAATCTATCAGCAACATAAGCGTGTGAAAGCTCGTGAATAAGAATTGATATAAAAACAGCAATTACTGTTGGAACAGGTAAAATTAAGAAAAGAAGGAAGAACCAATAAGAGAGTTCAACTGAACTACCTACGAAGTTAAAAAGTTTAAATGATTGTTTCATATTATTTATTTGGTTTTGTACGAAATAGTTGGCGTAAAAATTTACAAAATCCTTTGTTTTTTCTGTTTGATTGATAAACTACAAGATTGATTAAATTACGCATTATTATTTTTTTATAAAGATAGTAATTTTTTATCAATCAGTAAAGTTTTTAGAAAAATAAATTTAATATATAAACTACTATGAAATGGTTAAAATCAAGAAAGGAATTCTTAAATGAAGCAAAGTTGAGAGAAGTGATACTTCCAAGACAAGCAAAAGAGGTTGCACAAGTTTGGGGTGAGAAATACCTAGACTACGAGGAAGTTATTCCTACAGAAAATATTATCCAAGGTAAATGGAAACTAGACGAAGAAGATAAGAAAGCTGCTCTTTCAGCATTTTTTGATGCTGATTTAGGAAGAATCTATAATGATATCAATTCTTTACCTGATAAATTTTGTTCTGTTTTATCGGAATCGATTAAGATTGAACTTTTACCAACTGATAAATTGAAACACGTTATGAAAGACTTCAATATGAAGTCACCTTCAATTGACCAATTGGTTTGTATTTTTGATAATGTATTTAGAAAACTAAGTATTAGTGAAACTCAAGCTACTGAAATGATTCAGAAAGATGAAAACGGTAGACCAATGAGAGATGAAGATGGTAACATGTTGAAAATACAAAAAGAAGCGGGAGACCCAATATTCTCAAACAACTTAGTTAATATAAGAAGTTTTGTTGAAGACTTCAACAGATGTTATAGAGATGAACAAGTTAATGCAAATGTTTTTGATACTAGAGACATAAGACAAATGAGAAACTTAGCACTGACTGATGAGAATAGAGACTATAACTTATCAGACTTTGATATCTTTAATAAGGATGTTTACTTACAAATTAAACATAATCCTACAGATATACTTAATATATCTATTTCTAAGTTTTATGCTTCTTGTCAACACTTATATGGTGGTAGTTATAGAAAACAATTACTTTCTAATGTATTTGACCCTAACTCTATACCAGCATTTTTAATATTTGATACTCCTATATTCTGGAATAATGAAAAGATAAGTGACTTTTTACCACTTTCTAGAATGATGATTAGAAATATTGAATCTTTTTCATCATCTGATCCAAATGCTAATGAAAAGAAAATATTCTTCGATAGAGCTTATCCAGATAGAATGAAAGATGTTTTTGGTCTTATTGTTGAAAAATATTCTAATAACATTGAAAATGTAGATTTAAGTGTAGAAAACCCATCATACGTTTTCACACCTGATATTGAAATCGCTGACACAGATGTTGTTGACCCTTATATGGATAGATTAGGTATAAGAAGAAAACCTATGATTGGAAAGAATACAAGAACTCTTTACTTAAATAGAAATTACGATTGGACAAACATAAAAATATCTAAGGACGCTAAAATTAAAGAGGTAGTGGTTGAAACACCAGATGTACCTACGGACTTACTAGCAATGAAGTTTAATCCAGATTGGATTAAATTCAAGTATATTACAATATCATCTTTGGAACCATTTAAGAATTTATTGACAAAATCTATAGCATTTGATAAATGTAAATTCAATGGTTCAGTAATTGATACTATTCAAGATGCAAAAGGTCAATTAGAGAAACTACAATTCATTAGTTGTGATATAAATAGCACTGTTAGCTTTAAGAAATTTAGAAAATTAAAAGAGTTACATATTATCTTCTCTTTAGATTCTATTGACCAGATTTTAAGAGGGTTACCATCTGGTTTAGAGAAACTAGTAATATCTACTGACTTGTTACAAACACCACTAGATAAACAAAAATTGGCGAAACTAAAAGAGTCGGGATTAAAAATTGAAACAGTTGGACCAAAGATATGAAGTATATAAATCTATTTGAAGCATTCGAATCTGAAAAGCTTAGCAAGACATTAAAGTATATTGAATCAGGTGATAAACAAACGGTACTAACTATTCTCAGAAGACTTTGTGAAAAAATTGATTTTCCATTTAGTCAACTTTCAGATGATTATATTGAATACTTATCATTTAGAAAAGCTCTTTGGAAAAATGATATGATTGGAGACCAACCTTGTGAAGCAACAAGTGAAAGAGAGTTTCCAGGAAGTGAGGTTGCAGGAGAAAAATGTACAAATGGTAAGATTAAAAGACTTTGGGGTGGAAGACCAAGAGAAGTAGCTTGTCCACTTTGTGGGGGTACCGGAGTTAAACAAAAAAAACAAGAGTTAAAATTACTTAAGTTTTGGTTTAATAAAGACGGTAAGTTTATTACAACAACTGCAGTTGATGGAATAGTAAGAAACAACATGAAAAGTGTAAAAACTCTTTCAAGAAATTTATCAGACTTTGATATTTTACCTAAAAGATTAACTCTTAGAGAAATTAAAAACTTACCAACTGGTCAATCAGTTTTTATAGATTTGCGTAATGATAGGTCAGGTGTTGGTTACATTCTTCACGCTAACAGAAAACCTTATGTAATACAAGACTTTTATCAAGGAAGAGAGCCTTACTGGACTAGTCGTAGCAATTGGGAAAAATATGGTCAATTCTCACATGAAATTAACGCAGCTAGTGACTATGCAACTGTTAAAATGATTAATTTAAAAGATGATCCAGAAAATGTTGATCCATATACTTGGAACGTTGGATTGGAGCAAAGTAGATGGGATTTCGGTAGAATTGATACAAAAATAAATATAGAGGATTCTATAAAGGATGCACACTTTGCACTAGTTTTGGATTTTGGTAAGATAAAATTATCTGGTTTTGATACTAAGACTCAAATATCAACTGATAGAAAAGAAATGAGACAAGGGTCATTAGCCTTAGAAAAAGATGATGATATAAGAAAAGCTAATATCAAAAGATATATGACAGAACTTGCTAAATCTGTTGACATTATAAGTGATATATCGAATGTAAATAGATTAGTAAAAAGATATTTAGGAGGTAGAAACGCTTTATTCTTTATGATGAATGCAAGTAGATTTGGAAATGCATTAAGTGAAATAATTGATTACTACTATAAAATCATGTCCTCAAATGAAAGTGAGAAACAATATTATGTTGAACAACTAGAAGGTAAAATCAGAATTGTATTAAATTCAGCATCAACAAAAAATCAACTATTCAACACAAACATCGAAGCAATGAGAAACAAGTGTGTTGAAGATGGAAAAGAAGAATATGCTACACTTTTAGATGAGTTATCTAAACTTAGTAAACATATATTTGATAAATTTTCTAATTTACAGATAGAAACAATAGACGACTTAGAAATAGTAAGACAAAAGATACTTTCATTAAAGAACCTTTTAGATGTTTCAAGATACGGATTAGACAAGTTCAGACAATCAGCAGAATATTTAGACAGAGACTCAATTAATTACGCATATAGATATCTTGATAACTATATTGATAATCCTCAAAAAATCATCAATAACTTACCACTCATTAAATCATTGATTGATAAGTTGATTTAATTTATTATCTCTTAACTTTTGACCCACCAAAGTTTTAAGTTCATTCATTGGTTCAAACATTACATTACTTTCTAAAATGGGTTTAACCTCTTTTTCAAATCTAGTATCATATCTCCATTTTTTCACAAATTCGGTAGATTTATCAACAACTATTCTACCACCGGTTTGGAACTTCCAAAATCTAAATGAGAAAAGACTACGAATTAAAATGAATTTCTCAAATTTTACGTCGATATGTTTTATACCTGATGGTTTGAAATCTGGATTGTAAATATAAATAGCATCACCTATCATATAAAAGTATGATTCAATATACTTAAAAGCAGGTTCTAGTAAAGTTTCTCTTACATTAGTATCAAACGGTCTGACTCTTTCCCACTCAGAGAGAGCACGATCCATTAGATATTGACACTCATCATAATAATGTTGAGATATATTAAATTGTGAATATTTATCAAAGAGATACTTATACTCTGTTGGATATAAATACTCACTCCAATCAACTTCATCTAGTAATTGTTCAAGAGCTAACTTTTCTTCTTTACTCGAATCAGGAATACCATATTTCATATACCAATTCTTACGAGATTTAATCTTATGATTATCTAATTCAGACCAATCTAACTGAACAACTAACAATTCTTTCTCGTCAGTTTTTCCTTTATTTGGTATTTTATCTATGATTTTTAATTCTGGAAACTTCATATACTTATTTTCTCTAATTGTATTTTTCTCCATTTATCCATTTTAACGAAGAAATCTGTTTTAAACCAATCAATCTCTGTGTAACCTTCTAAATTTAAGTAGTTTTTTTCCCACTCAAATTCTGTTATTTCGTTATTACCTTCTGATAGGAAAAAGACAACCCTTGCTTTATAAACTTTACCTACTTGTAATTCTGGATAAATACTATTATCTATACAAACAACATTCATAATCCTAAATCATTTAATTTGTCATTTCTGTTGATTTTAACTTCATCTACCATTTCACATATTCGTTCATGACCTAAAATAGCTTCATCATAAGTTTGATATCTTTCTTGATAATCTTCATACTTACTACCAAAGACCATAGTTTCAAATAAAATTGGACCGGTATTTTTTATATGAGAATGGTCTAAACCAAGAAAAACAGTTGATACAGAAACTGAATCTCCAAATTCTGTATATTTAATAGAACGATTTTTTGATAAATTGTCACTCCACAACTCTACATCATCTGTTTCAACTGGAACATTATCAACTAAAATATACATCACCATATACCTAATTTATCTAATTTTTTATTACGGTCTTCACCAATAATCTGACCAATTACATCAGATCCAAAATAGTTTATTAACTCAGAACGCTTACTATAAATATCATTTTGATTGAAATAAGTTTCTAAATCTGGTTGATTTTTAGTGATAAAATCCATCCATTCTTCACCCGAATTCAAATCATTAACAGGACAAACCCAATCACACTCAATTGGATGTGTTTTATCAAAAATAGGATAAGTATTCTTAACTTGCATTTTGATATTCAAATGCCAGTTTGATTTTAAGTCCATTAATTGACTATTATCTGTAATAATTTTCATTAAAGTTCGACCAACATGAATAACTTTAATCTCACCTTTTGTAGTAAGTGTATTAAGATAATACCTTGTTACTCTTGTTGCTTTTGGATTACCAGAGTTGAATTTAATAGCAATTCTTGAAGCCCACTTAGACTCTGGATCGAAAACAGTATTCCAACCGATATCAGTTTTATAACTTAAAATATCAACTTTAGTTGCCCATTGTACTTTACTATTAACTATTCTTGGAATAAGTTTGATGATATCACCATCTTCCAATTTGTGTTTATTAATCATAATTAATTATATTGTTTATCTTAATATCTCTAATAGTACTAGTATCACTTATTTTAGATAGTCTATCATTTACAGAATCAAACAAACTATTTGCTTTAACTATATCTAAGTAAATTTCTTTAAATCCTTGTATAAACTCATTTGAATCTTTATTTGGTATCATTATCTCTTTAGCATATCCATTAAAATATAGATTAAAGAACCAAATACTATCTTCTCTATCACAATAACCTGAGTAAGTATAAACTTCTAAGTTATTTGTTATCAAAATTTTAGACCAAGTACTATTATTAGATATTCTAACTGGATACTCATCAAAAAATAATTTCAGTAAGTCATAAATTTCATCTCTGGTCATACAAATTCTATTGATTTTAAATACAAATATACTAACTTTATCTGAAATAAAAAATATAAAAAACTATGAGTCTATTAAATGAAGAAAATTTACAAAAAGAAGTTAATAAAATCTCTAAAAATCACTTTGAAATATTACCATTTAAAATTGATGATGAGGCTTGGTCACCAATATTAAATTACAAAGACCTATTCACCAACCAACAGTGGTCAGTTAAGATTCCAAACATAATCGATGCTAATAAATTTCTTATTAACTACTTCAGAGAAAAGGTAGAAGAAAATAGAGACAAAAAACTCGGAAACATACTATAATAATATATATCTTTATGAGTGAGAGATTAAGAAAAATAGGACAAGTCAAAGCGACTGATTTTAAGAAATCTTTTGATAAAGTATATGACTATTGGAAAGATAAAGCTGAATTTGAACTTGGTTACGGAGGTGAATTAAGATTTATAAAAGAACACAACTTAGTTTTCATTTATACTATTCTTCCTGAACTAGATAACTTAGAACAAATCGACCCAAAGAACTATCATCAAACAGACGAAGAAGATGAACAATTAGATGATTAATCGTGATCTTGCCTATTATAAACTTGCCTTGATTTGTGAACAACTAACCATTGAACAAATAATACATGCTAGAAGACATCGTAATTGGGAGAAGTTTGATAGATTAAATGAAAATGAAAAGTTATTAGTTAGATTAGAAGAACTTGAAATTTATCAGGATGATATCGATCCAGAGTATATTCCAAAAGGAATTTAGATATTTTTATAAACTGGATTTTTTGCCCATATGTACCACTCACCATCTTCAGTTCCGTTAAAGTAAACTTCTTCAGCTGATACTATTTCCATTTTTTCAACATCATCAATTAGATGAAAGTAACCAACATCAAACGGATTATATGTAATTCTTACCATATCATCAGTGTTATTATTTGTTGGTATTACAATTCCAGAAACCCCAGCGATTAAGGTTCTATCACCAGTATCTTTGATTCTATCAGAACCCGCTTGAGAAGTCTGAAAGAAAATAGGCTCTGTCACTCTAACTTCATTTGTGTATCTTCCAGCAACTCCGTCTCTTCTACCACTCGGGCTACTATTATAAACACCAATTAAACCATTCCAACCATTTCTTTTGTGAGTTCTATTAGTATGAAACCAAAGATGTTGTCCAATCAAATCATTAGCATCAACATATCCTTCACAGTCTTTAAGTGAATTGTAGTAGACTTCCTCGAATGTTTTTAGATACTTCATAAGATTATATATTAAATTAAAGTTAGAAATTATTAGTGATGGGATTATAAAAAACTAATCCTGTTACATTTGTTGTTTTTGTTATAGTAGATGTTGAATAATTGAAAGTCATTACATCTCCTCCACCCGCTTCACCGAATTGTATTCTGATTGGATAATAAACTCCAGCAGTTAAAGCTATAGAACCTGATGCCTCTATAGGACCATGAGCACCTCCATTATTGACTATTGCGTTTGTTGTAGTAAATCCAGATATCGCATTTGATCCAACCCACACATAAGATGCATCATCCGAGTTGGTGTAAAATGTATAAGTTTGAGTAGTAGTCGGTCTGAAATAACCCAACCATTGACAACTGAAATTAGATCCATCATCTGTAGCTGCTTCTGATATTGCAGTAGTTTGTACAGAAGTAGCTGGGTTTGTTCCAAATGCTTGAGGAGTCGCAGTTGCAAAGAAACTAACATTATCTGCGAAATATCCAGAGTAAGTTGTTTTATATAAACCATCAGCATAAGAAATTGTCCAATTCGTCCAATATCCATTAGAACTCAACCAAGAAGAAGCTGAACTACCGGTTGTAAAATTCTGTGGACTTCCATGTCTATTAGAAATATATCGAGAAAGTGAAATAAAAGTGGCATCACTTTGTGTAGAACTTCTCCAAAACTGAACTCTACCAAACGTCGCACTATTAGGAACTGTATTGCCAGGACTCTCATAAGCAATTACATAACCTAAACTTTCATCAGGTCCATTATACCAAGAAAGAGATGAGGTTAAACCACTAAATGATGTTCCAGATATAGCTAGATTACCTACTTGTGTTAAACCAGGGATAGCCACTCCTGTATTATATGCAAATGCTCTTGAAATTGCCATAAATTATTATTTAATTATTTTGTAAAAACTATTTTTATATACTTCATCTTAATCGACATATTCTATCGTAATTTTAATGTAATCAATTTCATGATTAATCTCTCTAACCTTACTCCAATCGTGAGCGGATAAATATCCAGAACCCTTGAAAATACAATCAATATCAATTACATAACCTTGAGCATCTACATAATCACATAATCTATCTATTACCTCAATCATGTCTTCTGTAATTATATACGGCTTTGTCCACTCATCATCTTTCATTTCAATATAAATTCTAGCAATCTCTGAGTCGTTTTCCAACTCTTCACTTTGACCCATCACATTTTTATGAATCTCAACAGAAAATCCTAAATCAGATATTGGAAGTAAAATATCTTCAACAGTATCTAACTGTTCTTCAGTAGCGAATTCATTATCAACAGACTCCTTAATGCCTCTTATTGAATTTATCCATTGGTCTAATAAACTAAGAGCTTCATCTCTACCTTTACCTTTCACTGATTTTCCTAATTCTGATTGATAAAAAGCGGCAATATCTTTTCCAGAAAGTCCTTTACTAATAAAGTCATCATTGGTTAACACTTTTTCAGTTTTGTAAGTTCCTATCTTTGGTTCTTTAATCGGAGCTTTGTATTCACTAACAACAACAGTATCATTAGTCCAAACAAACAGTTTTTCTTTACCAAAATGTGGTGACTTCTTTAAGTCATCAATAGTTCCACATCCAATGATTTCATAATCAAGTAAGTATTTAATCATTTCATCTAATATATTATCATCAGCACCGAATGCAGATAATTCACTAAAAGGAGTTTCCATTAGTGATTTAACTAACTGATTTCCATTTCTTAAAGCCAAATCAAAATGATTAGTCTTAAAGAAACAATCGTTAATCGGAGCAACGAAACACCAACCTAAATTTGACTTATCATCTACCGTAATTTCATAAATATAACTACCATAAGTTCCTTTGTAGTCTGGATTAAAAGCCACTGAATCCATAAAATGAACGCAGTTATTTTTATCAGGAAATCCATTTCTAACTAAACACTGATTAAAATTCTCAGGACCCCACATTGATCTCTTAACCGGAGTATACTCACCAATTGACATTTCTTCTCTACTAAATCTAAAGAATTTAATATCACTAATGAAAGCCTCGAATAATTTATATGATTTAAGATATCTCATTGTGTAATTTTTTTTAATCAACTATTGAATAGTTGTATTATATATTAAATAAGTAACTTAATAATGGAAATAACTTATCAAAGAATAGAATATTTATTGGAAAAGTGTGAGGGTTTATCAAAAATATCACATCAGATTCTATCAACCACACTTAATGAACTTTTAAGATTAGAATACAATCCTAATAAAACTTGGGGTGAGATGGGTTTAGATGATGATTTAGATATGGTCGAGTTTGTAATGACTCTTGAAAAGAAATTAGATATTATGATTGATGACACTATTATCGAAGAAGTATTTGGTAGAGAAAGTTATCCGATTGATTTTATATCAATTGTAAGACATAAAAAGTTAGAAAAAATTATACCTTCTATCAAGCCTTAAATGTCTTGTCCTTCATAACCGTGAGAAACCGTAGTTGAGTTGATTTATTAGTGATCACATCATATGTAAATGGATCGTAAATCTTGTGACTTTCACACTGACCTAATTTACCAGATAAAATATAACCATTAGATTCCATAAAGTACTTTAATCTCAAAAGTGTATTATTAACGTCTTCCCAATTAAAGTCAGACTTCGATACATATACTTCAACTATCCAGTCTGTCGGTGATGAAACTTTAGTCTTAAATCCCTCATCTCTTAACTCAATGAGTATATCATCACATTGGTCAATGATATCTGAATGACTCTCAAATATTTTATATTTTTTTAAGTATCTCATTTTTGTATTAAAATTTGATAAACCATTTTACCATTACTTTCCCACTTACCGTCACCAAAAGGATATCCTTTTGACTTAACATATTCCTTTATTCTTTCGGTAGTTTCCATTACTTCTGATGTGTAATCTTTATCACCTTTTAAGAATCTACCAGTACCCCAAGTACCTACATAAGATGATATCTCAACCCATATCTTAGGAGTCGTATCTCTGTATGTTAAAGTCATTGGTGTGTAACCAACTATAGTCATTAACCCTATATCACTTAACTCTAATAACATATCTTTGATATCAGCAATAATAGAATCACATTCTTCTACTACATCAGATCCATAACGAACATTCATTATTTCCTCGTGTGATGATTCAAATATTTTATATGTCTTTAAGTATCTCATTTGTTTATCTTCTCTTTTAACTTATTGACCACTTCTTTTATTTCTGGATTCTCACACTTTATTATTGACTTTACGACTTTTACAGCTTCTTTAGCTGCTAACAAACCAACAGATTTTTCTTCATAATTGAATATGACATTATACTCACCTTTCTTCCCAGTTCCTCTAGTTCTTCCAAATCCAGTGCTATGTCCAGCTAATGTCTGTAATTCTAAAGCAATGTGTTCTATAATATGACCAAGCCAAGTTCCTTTTTTAACTCTTTTAAAAAAACCACCTTTTCTTCCTACCGAACATCTATGTTCATTCATAGAAGGTATGTATTTTTTTATATTTTCATAAAAATTTGGAATCTCACTTGATGGAAATTCTTCCCATTTTCCTAAATCCAAAACCATATGAATTAACTTATCTTTAGTATGATGCCATTTATTCTTACCTTCAATTGTCTTTAATTCAACAATTTTAAGATTGGAAATACTAGGTAGTTTTACTTCTTTTTGTTTTTTTGCTTCAAATAATTTATATGTCTCTAAGTATCTCATTTCTTAACAATTTGTATAATAATAACTTTTTGATATGTGCTTTTTCCATCAGTTGATCCAGGATCATCTATCACACCAGTAACTAAAGAATAATTAGTCAAGTATTCACCAGATATCTCTACTCTATTACAAGCTTCTTTTACTAATTCTAAAATCTGTAATTCTTTTTTAATTCTAGTTATCTGTTCATCAACTAATATACTTCCTTTATCTGAAAAATCACCCCAGATATTATCTGTTGAAAAACTTGATATTGTAATTGATGATCCAAAACCGTGTCCATTGGCTCTTTGATGAGTGGAAACTTGACAAATACCCATATCAACTAACTCAATAAAACAATCTTCTAGAAAGTCTTTATCAATATCTTGTGATTCATTAAACCTAATTATATGTTTCATATCTTTATATATCAATAACTAAATCTAAATTTGATTTGTAAAATATCACCTGAAAAATCAGAAAAGAAATTCTTAACTTGGTCCGAATTTCGTAGATAATATGTGTTGTACCCAAACCTTGAGGCATAATCACGAGAATCCTCTTCAATGACCTCAACATTAAAACTACTCAACTCTAACCCCTCTGAAACAAGATAACTGGTCATTGAATCTATGACATCTGAAACACTACTTATATTAAACAGCTGTTCATAACCTCTCTTTTGTATAATGACTCTAATAAACTTTTCACTTTGAGTTAATTCTTCTACAGAAACCTGAACATTAAAACCCTCATCCCAAAGTTCAAGAGACATATCAGAAAGTACATCAGTAATTTCTTTTCTTTTATTAAAATCTAAAGACTCTTGAATGTTCTCAACTCTTACAAAATCAATCTGTAAAGTTGAAAAAACAGCCGAAATCTCTCTTCTACCTAGTCTTTGCTTGAATGATGCGTAATGATTGAACTTTTTAGTTAAGAAATCTTTTGCATCCTTACCTTCAACTGAATAAGACTCACCATCTAATATAATATAAGAAGGTTTCCAATCATTACTCGACATCCAATCTAAAACTCTGTAAATAACTTCACTAACATCTAACCATTTAATATCTTGTTGCCAAACATTAGGGTCATCTGATAATTCTTTTTCTAAACCAACTGAAATATAGTCTCTTACGTTGGTTCCTTTAGGTCCTTGTTTTTCTAGATAGTGTTCACAAACAGTTGTTAAATCCATATCATTCAATTCTAACAACATATCTCTAACATCTTGTACTAGGTCATTAGTATCAAAGTTCTCAAATATCTTGTATGATTGTAAATATTTCATTTATAAGTTATATATTAAATAAATTAGAAATAAAAAAAACACAGTCGATTCGATTTGGGTTTTTATATCTTAGCGGCAAATAGTAGATTTTGCAATTCACAATCTTCCATACTAATGAACTCACTGAAATCTACATTCATTTGGCGATTTCTGGGTGTTGTGTACGTTCCTAAATCAGTATAACTCGATCCTGTTCTAACATATAGTGCTTCAATTGATTTAACACTTAAAGATTCTAAATAATCAACCATTCTGATAAACTCATCCCTAACCTCATCATCCATCTTTAATGGAGGATCGGTATAAGCAACAACTCTTATAATTATACCAGTTAATTCACTGTAGTCCATGTCATTAATAACACTTATTTCATACCCCATATCAGATATAGGTAATAAGATATCTTTTATTGTTTGTTTTATCTCATCAATATTAGATTTGATATTATCAACACTTTCATTAAATCTTCTTAAATATTTCATATTAACGACTCATTTATTACTGTTATATATTAATATATAACATATGAAATATTTAAGACCTTATAGACAACAATGATACTGAAAGAGGAAAAGAATATGACAAGAAAGCTAAAGAGCTTAATGAAAAAAGAAAATAATTATGATAAAGAAATATAACCAATTTGTAAAAGAAAATATTGAATTAAGTAATTCATCAGCTAGAATATACATCGATAGTGATGAGGTTGAAATGTTTGCTACTGAGCCAGTTCTACAAAAATTAATATCAGATAAAAAAGTATCTCTTTTACCCCCAGAACTTTGGTTTGAACCAGAGGATAAAAGTACAATAGATATTCTTAAAGGATATTTTCCAGATGTTGATTTTATGTCTGATGATTCTGATGAATTTGTAGACAATGATGATGACGATGATGACGATGAATATAAAGACCTAAGTATGCATAATCCATACTATAGTAATGATGATGATGATAATGATGATTTTGGATTTGAATCCCCATTTTGTAAAAGTTGTAAAGGCACAGGTTGTAAAGAATGCGACGGAAGTGGAATGGAAAGAAACTCGATTTAAATTTGATTATCAAAAAGTATTCGATATGATTAAAAAAGAATTAAGTTGAATGACCATCTACTTTTTCAGTTGGAAAATATTCTTTAACTAAAGAACTCAACTCTTTAGACCTTTCAGATTGAAAATAGTATTTCTTATCATCTAATCTAATTATATAATTAATCTCATCACTACTATTAATAATATCTAACCTGTTCTTAAAGTATTTTGGGTACTTAACCGACTCTACATCATGACTAAATATCTTGGTATAAACTAAAATGTCTGAAATAAATGCGTAAATAATCAAACGGTCTCCTTCATCTAAATAATCTAGGGCCAACTCTTTAGTAGTTTCTATCAAATCAAAATTAATCTTGTTCTTAACCAAAGTATCTACTGATAACCAATGCTTATCTAATACCTCCATATCTTCAATACTTAACCCTTGAACTTCATGTTCATCAACATCATATGGATTCTCTTTATCATATCCACCTCTTTTAAGAAGAGCATAAATAACACCTTCATTAGGATCTAAAACATGACCAATACTATCTAATCTAACAAAATTATTAGGTATCTCATCAAATTCTTCATATATCTTTAAGTATCTCATAAATTTAAATTAATATAAGTCTTTATAAGTTTCGTAATCTAAATCAAGATACTCTTCTATTGCTTGCTTTGTAACAACATCTTTTATTCTTTTTGGAGGTATTGGAACTCCAGGGAAGAATCTCAAACTTATCTTACTTAAAAACATAACAAAACTCCTATCTCTTAATTGTTTAGCTTTCTTTAATAAAGAATCTATGTCTTTTTTAGATAACTTATCATATCTGATTTGGTCTTTAATCTCAACCACTTTATTATATCTCTCAATTTGTTTTTTACTGTCTATTTCAGCTTGCTTAAATATCTCTCTTGATTCCTCAGGAGTTATATCATAATCTTTAAGGGAAATAAAATCTTTTAGATATCTCATTAAGGTATATATTAAATAAATCGATAACAAAAACAAATTCATAAACTATAACCCTTATGTCATTTCTTTGTAAAATAATAAAACATAACTGGTCTTATACACAAGATAAAATACATATACACTCTGCTGTAGGAGACGGTAGAGCTCATATCACCTTAACACACAGATTGTGTAAACGATGTTATAAAAAACAAGTTCAATTACTACATACCAGTAAATGGGAAGATGTTGAATTAACTAAAAATGAACTAAGAGAAATGAAATTAAAAAAACTTGGACTTTAATCGAAAGTGACTTATACCACCTCTAAGATAAAAGATATTCCATATATCATATTACTTTCAACAAAATCAGAATCACTAACAAATTGTCTAAAGTAATTCCAAGCCGAACCTGAAAAAACTTGAGACTTCATAGATTTCATATTATCTGGTACAAGACCACCTTGTGAGTAATACTGAAGAACTATTTTACTTAACTTAAAATTATCACTAGTAGCCCATAAAGACCTTCCGAAGTAATCTTTAACACCTGACCAATTGAATAGTCTATCACGAGAAATATCAATAGAAAGTAGTTCTTTACCTTGTTTGTTTCGTTCTGACCAAACCGGAACTCTTCGATAAACTTCAACATCATACCCATCATCCCTTAACTCAAGAAAGATGTCTTCAACATCTTGTTCTAAAGATTCAAATATTTTAGTCTGTTTAGAGACTCTCTCATAGAGAGTATAGTGAACGTCAGTAAACTTTCCATAAGGTGTTAAATGTTTCATCATTGTTTAAAATCTATTGATAGTGAGTAACAAACTTTATAACCTTCAATCTTATCATCCCATCTCATAGTTACTTGGCTATATTCAGATGTTGTTACTTTAATCTCTTGCTTTGTTTTCTCAGTAGGTCTTCCTTTAATAACTTCTATTTCTTTCTTATCTTTCTCATATGGTTTATAACCTTCTGATCCTAAAAAATCTATTAATCTTTCTACTACTTCCATAACCTCATCTGGATAAATATAAGATACTTCACAATTAAATTGTTTATCATATTCATTTTTACCATAGATAGTAATTCCAATGCTATTACCTCTATCATCTGACCACCAAGAAGAGTCAACATGTGAAAGATATCCTAAGTCAGTAATCTCTTGTAAGATATCACCAAGTATGTTAGTATCTAACATTAAATTGCCTTCAAATATTTTCTTTAAGTATTTCATTATACTATTATATATTATTACTACATTCTCATTATTCTGATGGTACGAAGTTTAAAAATTTTTCCTTCACACCCCTTCGACGGACGTCAGTTTAAAAATTTTTCCACCAGGAATTTTGGAAACCCACCACATTATCCTTATCTTTACCAACGAAATGCTTTACAAAGACGAAATATTACAAACTAAACAGACAGAAATACCCACTACCGGCTTCGTATGGGTAAACCTAAACTACGAATCAAAAACCGTACAAGATGTAATATTAATCGATATCAAACAGTTTTATGCAACTATCATCCTAAACGCCTTAGAAAACGATCTAATCGATACCAGATTATTTAATTGGTACAAAGAAGATAAAGAAAATACTCAAAATAATCTAAGATGGTTCCTCGAAAATAAACAACTAATAAAATCACAATCAGAAACCCTATACAGAAACTGGCTAACCAGAGTAAATACACTTTACCATAAACTGAAAACTCCAATACCACTAATATACTCCCAATTACTTTATAATGATATTATAACTAATAACAAAGATATCATCTATATAAACGTAGATATGATCGTTTTATTAAATAACAACCAAGAGGTATTAGATAAACTAACACAACTCCATAAAGACACACGTCTTAACCAAAATGAATTCGTATCAGTAAATAAACTAGATTGGTTTCTTGTAAAAGAAAAACACCAATATATCTATAAACTAAATAATATTATAAAATATCCTAACATAATAAAAGATAACGAACTAAATTCATTAAAAACACAAATAACAGAAGATATAAGAACAATTAAACTAAATAAACTATTTAATAACTAAATAATATAATAACTATGAAAACAATCCTAACAATCTTAACAACAGCACTCCTACTAACTTCTTGTAATAACAAAGAACAAAAATGGAAATATGAAATCCACGGATTCGTCGAAACAGGAAAAGGACCACACGAAGCCATCTGGTATACAGATACCATTACTTTAGATAATGACGGTTCACTCCACTATGATAACTCTGATGGTTCACGAGTTATCATTAAACCACCATTCATCCTACACAACCACTTATTAGATTCTACTTACATAAATAAGTAAATAAGTAAATGTCAGATTCAGAATTATTAGAATGTACTCAAAGCCTTTATGATTTTCTAATAGATGATAATGATATTAGATTGAATAAAAGTCACAATTCATTTATGGAAATTCCTTCATTTAAGAAAATGAATGATACGTTGATTAGATATGAGTTTACTAAACACTCTGATGCTGCTGATATGGTTTTATTTACCCTAACTCTTAACGATGTTTATAAAATATATGACCAAAATGATTTTAGACAATTACTAAGAAATAGACCAAGAGACTTTTTCTCATCAAAAGAATGTCATAACTTCTTTAAGACTATATTAAGACAATTAAAAGTAAATCTTACTTTAATATAGAACTTAACTTTATCTGACGTATTATATCGATAAACTCCCCCTCAACTAATTCTCTTATAGAAAGAATGTGATGGTCTTCATCTACTAATGATATCTTATAAGACTCCCACTCATCTAATACAACTATCATATAAAGATAATCTGATGGAGTAATATTCTTAGGTATACAATTAGATAAATCTATACTAATATCAAAATCGTCATCCGACATCACCACATCAATTTTTTGATCTCGTTCCCTGTTTCTTAAATAGGCCGCCAACTCCCAATACTGATGGTGTATTATTAACTTCTTTAGGGTAATAATCACTCTTAATTTATCAAACTCATTCATATTAGTTTTATGGTAGAATTCTGGCGAAGTTTTAGGGTAGTAAAAAACATACAAAAATCTGTTCGTTTTTCTGTATAATTTTGAGTCAACCCTATCGACGCCTTTCAGTCTCTTGTCAAATCTTTCATAAGGTACTGATCCGTATATACATAACCGTCTGAAACCCTTACCCCCAGTACGTCCTAGACGACTCGTTTTTTTTCAATTAATTTTAACTATTTTATTAGGTATTAATTTGTGAATTTATTATATTTGTAGGTTAAAATAAAACCTTATGAAACCACTTCTTTTAGTTATCTTTTTGCTTTCGAGCTTATTTGTTTTCTCACAATCTCAACTTACTACTACTTGGTGTGGATCAACCACATCTAGTTTAGGAACCAATGTTTACTGTAATGGTATTACTGGGTCTATTGGGTATAAGTTTGAGGTTAGAGAGGTTGATGGTACTTATGTTGGTGAGTACAATGGATATTTAGGTAACACTACCAACAAGTTTAGATTTTCTTGGATGCCTTCAGGTACAATACAATACTCAACTACATATCATATAAGAGTCGCTTGGTTCAATGGATTAGTTTGGAGTTCTTGGGGACCTACTTGTCAGTTATCAACGCCGGATCAACCCCTAACTCAACTAACTACTACTTGGTGTGATAATAGTAATGTATTAACTTCTGGAACAAATATATTTTGTACTGCTGTTCCTGGGTCGATTCAATATCAATTTACGATATCGTCTCCTAATGGGTTTATTACTAATTTAGTTAAAACATCTAATACTTTTAAGTTATCTGATTTACCATCACCTCATCCTTATTATGGTTTACAATATAATGTTGAAGTAAGAACTAGGCAAACATTATCTGAGCCGTTTGGTGATCCTGGTTTTGTATGTTTTGTAAAGTTATCTATTCCAACAACTACAATTTCTACAAATGATTGTGGTAGAACTATAAATTATTTACAACAAGATACTTTACATGCTTTGCCATTATCTGGAGTAGAGGGTTATAGATATAAAATTGAAGAAGGGTTAAATGTTATAATTGACACGGTGTTAAATCTTTCTTCTTATACGGGTATTACATTAAGGAAGTTTCCTGGTATACAATATTGTAAAACATATTCTATATCGGTTAAGGTAAAGATGAATGGAACTTGGGGGAATTGGGGAATGCCTTGTAATATATCTACTACTTGTAATCCTACAACTGAGTTAAGACCATTCTTTCTAACAAATTCAACTATTTCTTCGTGTGGTACAAACATCTATTTCAATACTATTTTATTTGCTACACAATATCAATATTCAGTAGTGGGTGGATCTATTAGTGAAATATATGGATCTGTAAGTTCTGGGTTTAAGTTACAACAATTGTCGTCATATAATTCAGTAACATACAATACTCAATATCAGATTAAGTGTCGTGTTTTATTAAACAATGTTTGGCAGCCTTGGGGACCAATTGGGACTATTACTTTAATGACTACAACTCAGTTAAGTGGTTTATGTAATCAATCGATATTAACAACTGGGACTAATATTTATTCTATTGGAGTTGGATGTGCTGGGGATTATAGATTTAGAATAAATGGACCTGGTTTAAGTAATTACATACATAACCCATCAACAATGACTAATTGTTTTAGATTGAGTCAAATTTCGGGTATTCAGTTTAATCAATCATATGTAGTAGAGGTTCAATTTTTAGCTGGTGGAGTTTGGTCAAATTGGGGACCTAGTTGTGTTATTAACACACCAATGGCTATTTTACCACACATTTATCCTATTCCTTTTACAACGACATTCAAAATTGATAATGTTGAAGTGACTAAGCCAATTTTAATAATGGATATTAATGGTAGATTAGTAGAAACAGTGTTTGATGTAAAAATGAATATTGGTGAGAATTTACCAATGGGTGTTTACTTTATTATTATAGAAGGGGGAGTTTATAAAATAATCAAAGGTTTTTATTAACAAATCTTTTATAAAGAATATAATTAGTATGACAGATTCAGAAATTATATCTCGTATAGTTAAGTTGGAAGCCGAGATTACAGAACGTATTATTAGTGATAAGGCGTTTAGGGCTTCTGATGGTGATGAGTATCAGCCTCTTAGAGTAGAGTTAAAGATTCTTAGGGATATGGTTAAACCCATCTTAGAGGTTCGGAGTTATGTTAAGGGTGGTGACCCACAGAGACCAAAGAAATAAAGAAATTATGGGGTGTGATATACATTTTTTTACAGAAAAGTTTACTTCATTAAATGATTATGAAGGACCTAGAGATTTACTAGTAGATAGGAATAATAGAATAGACGAGATAGTCGATGGTAAGCCTTCTATTGAGAGATGGGTATCAGCTGATGCTTGGGACATTGACGATGGTGATTGGTGTTGTGTTGAAAGGTATGATGGTAGGAATTACTATTTATTTTCTATATTGGCTGATGTTAGAAATAGTGGTGATGAAGAAGTAATAGATTATCCGAGAGGAATTCCCCTTGATGCTTCATGTGGTTACTTGCATAAGTGTGATTCGTGGTCATCAGATGCTCATTCACATTCTTATTTCACACTTAGGGAGTTATTAGATGTTGATTGGGGCAAATATGATAGTGAGTATTTAGAAGAGTTTTTAACTATATTAGAAGAGTTAAAATCAATTGATAGTGACTTTAATAAGGTTAGAGTTTGTTTTTTCTTTGATAACTAATTTTTTTCTTCCATTAGGGCTGTTTCTACGAATTTATCTCGTTGGTCTTGTAGATATTGTATTCTATCTAGTAGTATGTCTTTATCTTCTTTATTACTTTGTTTGATATAAGCATCTTGTTCTTCGCATTGTTTTTGCCAAAAACTTACTCTTTCTTCCATCATTCGGTGTTGATAGTAAATTACACCTAACATAAGAATAATTACAAAGGATTGTTCTTTAAGCTTAGATAAAAAGGTATCGGTAAAACCGGTGGTGGTGCTAGTTTCTTTATTTTCTTCAGACATAATATAATTTTTTTAATTATATATTAATTCTTTATTATTCACTAACAATACAAAATTATGAATGGATTTTTGTATTATGATAGATTTTACAGTATCTTATCTAATTGTTTATTTCTAATATATGATAACAACTCTTCTTCGGTTATATCTTTAATCTTTACAATAGAGGAAATGGTATGTAACTCATCTGATTTTTCATGACGTATCCAATAACATTCGGGTATAAAATACATAGCATCTTCACCATTATTACATTTCCAATTTGGATTTGCAATATCTCTATTACCACTTTTAAATAAGTAAAAAGTACCTATATAAAAATCACCATTTGTAAACTCTATAAGTAACTTCATTTCTGTAATTTTATCCTGAGTGAAATACATAAAAATTAATTATGACATCTTCTCTAATTCTTTTATAATACTTTCTTTATTGTTTGCTAGCAATCCATTACAATAGTCTGTATTGAATTTAACAGTATTTAAGAACTTTATCTGAGTAGGAATGAATTCTTGTAAGGTTTTGTTGTATTCTTTTGCTAGTGACTTTACAATAGAGATCCAATCTTCTGTGATACCACCCATTGTATCTGCGTCTCTGATAATCTTCTGTAGGATATCTGTGTTGATATCTTTATGAGGGAATTCGGTAGCAATGATAATGTGTTTAATATCATTGTATAGACCTGATTTGTTTGTGAAATCTAAATACTCTTTTAGTGATGTTAGGGCAAGTTCGATATTTTCATCGTCTTTTAATTTACCACCAGAGTGATTAAAGTCGTGGAATAGGGCGGCTAGTCCTAAATGGAGTTTATCATTTTCGGTTAACTCATATTCTTCTTGATACTCGTCAAAAAGGATCATAGAGTTATTAAAAACGTCTATCATATGTTTATTGTTATGATAAGCGTTTTCGGTTATGTTATTTTCTGATATGTAGTTCTTTACCTCATCAAAAATCTGACTGATTTCTTTTTTTGTGAAGTCTTTAGACTCGTTTATAAATTGATTAAAATCTTTCATTTAGTTTATTTAGTAGTCAGGACAGGATTCGAACCTGTTGTTAATATCAAAGCTCCACGATATTAACCATTGCTTTATAGGAACTTTCTAATGTGCGTCTACCAACGCCACCTGACTATAATAAATCGATCCAACAGTGTTGGACTCCTTATACCAACTAAACCAAACCCAATGGGTAAAAAAAGGCAAATGCGTTACGCACGAAGAACCGATTTATTAAACAAAGATAGTCATTATATTCCATAAAAACAACTTCCAGTATTAAATTTTAGTTAATTACAAAATTATGAATGTATTTTTGTATTGTTATTAAGATATCTTCACAATAGTGACATCTTTTAGTCCTTGTGACTGAGCAATTAAACTAGCGTTATTATGATTAAAGAATGATGAGTTATAGATATCATCTACCCAAGTAATATTGTTGTTTCTTGTTATGTTAGAGAATTGACCTGATTTGTTCTTGATGGTCCAAACGTTGAATTTTTTGTCTGTATTCATATAGTAAAGATAAGGAGAATTTTTAGTAAAGTCAAATGTAGTAAAGAGAAAATACAAAATTATGAATGGATTTTTGTAATATTAGAGGACACTGTTCTACTATCACCTAACATTAACCCCATCTAATGTTAAAATATAATCTTCAGGTAGATTATGTTGTTTAGCTCCTATTAAACAATATTCTTTATACCAATCATATGGCTTTAGATTATTATCTAAATACTTTTCATCGGTCGCTATATAACAAACACAATCAATCTCTTGTTCTAAATCATTTATAACTCTCAATTTATACTCATCATATCCTTTTCCTAAACCTTCTGCTTTATCTAATATTGGTTTTTGGTCTTCTGATATATCAAATATTACTCCCCATACTAAACTCTTATCACCGGTATAAATTAGATTTGCTTTACCAGATTTATCTTTACTTCTTTTATTAAAGAGTAACTTCCATCCATTGAGTTTAGCGCGACTCATAAAACGAGAAGAAGAACATCTTTCGGTTATTCTTTCGGTGTTCATATTAGACCCGTAACAAAATATCTTCATAAGTTTTTATTGTAATATTAGAACTCGAAATTAGTTCCTATCATGAATAGTATAGGATTAGCTTTTTTATATCCAACTTGTTCTGATGATTTATCTAGGGTTGTGTTAAATCTAATATTAGTATTCAGTACAAATTTCTTAGTAATTTTCCAATCTAAGGATGTACCATAATATAAGTCTAGGTTAAATTTATTTAGATAAGCTATATTTAACGTATTATCTTTAAATATTTTATAAACATCACTCATAAAAAATAACTGAGGAGATATATTAACTAACTTGGTTTTGTATGTGTATGTGTACATTATCATACCTCTATAATTCATTTCACTAGAAGGAGACATTATTGGATAAACATTAGATACCCAGTTACCGTTTGTATCAACAATATATTCACCTTGCCATTGACCTTCATAGCTACCCCAAAATGTTTTAGATGCTACTAAACTATAACCAAATGTTCCACACTTTTTAGTTCTGATTATATCTATAAACGATAGGGTAATATCGTTTTGAAAATTAAAATCTGTTGAATAGAATGTTTGTAAAGTAGTTGTTCTTTTTTCTAGGTTTCTACTAATACCCCATCCTATACCATAGTATTTCCAAATAGGGTTTACTGATAGTAAGAATTTATGTTCCCATTTTTCATCAAATGATGATCTATTATATCCTAAGTTAAGAGTGGTAGATACTTGTCTTCCGATTACGCCAATTGAAAGGTTTGATGTTGAAAGAACATCTTTTGAGAAATTAACATAAGATTGTAATACTCCTACATTGTTTAGGTTACCACTTTCACCAAACAACTCTTTATCGGTGAGTTTTAATGTATCTGTTTGTCCTATTTGACCAAATGATGTTGCTGGAATAATAAGTAATAAAAACAATAACTTTTTCATTAGTTATATATTAATTACAGTAACAGAGACTTTATTGAAGTATATTAATTTAAGAACCTATCTTCCAAGCATTCTTAACCACTTTTCTTAGTTGTGTAGCATCATTCGGATTACCAATCACCCAACCATCTTTAATGGTGAAAGCGTGACCAGACACTCTTATGATGTAATGTTATTGGATAAAATAACACCAGAGAAAAGAAAAAAAGATGATGTCTGGGGCAATTGGTATAATGGATCAGGTATGGGTCATTGGTGGAATTAACTAAAAAGATGTTAAAACTAATCTTATTTAATTTAGTATAATACATTATGAAAAAATTACTATTAGGAGCTCTACTACTATTGAGTACAACTAAGATATTCAGTCAAAACGTAACAAACTTTGGACTATACATCATTAACCCGACCAATTGTCCATACTCAATTACAGGATATTGGGTCGATTCGATAGGAACATCAGGGTCTTTATTTTTTACCGTTGGAGACACATCCTCAGTCTTTCAAGATGTTTGGTATGGTCAAGCCGCATCAATTAGTGCTACAAGTACCATGTCAATTTGTGTTGTGCCTGCTCCACCATGTAATTGTCCACCGGCTTGTATTCAACAGATTCCAGTTACACAAGGATCATACACAATTCTGCTATGTGATAGCATTGTAGGTATTGAAGAACAACCAATTTCGTCATTGCTAGATAACAAATACTATGATTTATTAGGTAGAGAAATTAAAGATATATCAACATACTCAATTAATTCTTTTTATATTAAGAATGGTAGAAAATATATTAAAATCGGACAATAAAAATATTAACATAATATAAACACTAATAAGATCCTCCATTGTAAAGTGGAGGATTTTTTGTTTATGATAATATATTATCCTACTTTCCAGCAGTTTTTAATAATCTTTCTAAGTTGTGTAGCATCATTAGGGTTACCAATCACCGAACCATCTTTAATAGTGAAAGCATGACCACTTACTCTTATGATGTATGTGCCTTTATCATATTCTTTAACAAAAGTACCTACAGTCATTTTAGATTTACCACCATTAGTAGTCAAGAACTTAGAGTCAATGGTCTTAGTCTTCTTATAGTTGAATCGGGTGTTGTTATTAGACATTCTATCCATACCTACTGGGAAACCATAAGTTCCTTTTTTAGGTTTTCTATTAAAGGTGGTTGCTACCCACTGGTGAGCTTTATCATAGTGTATGTCATAAGCTGATGCTATAGATCTAACAACGCAGTCACGAGTTTCAGACTTAGCGAGAAGGGACTGGGAGTAACCTTTGATGGCTTGTGATGTTGCTGTGTAAGGGATTGACATATGGGTAGTGGTTTTTATTATTAATACAAAGATAAGGATAAAAGGTCAATCTACAAAATTCTGCTACGGATTTCTGTAACTTTTTTTTATAAAAAAAATAGCCTGCCCTTGATTTACTTCGTGGTCTTACCCCCGCCCTTCGTACTTTGATATCCAGTCGGCAACCCGTTTATCTTTTCTGACATAACAAAGATAAGGAAGATTATTGAGATAACCAAATAAATATATACTTTAATGAAAAGAATAAAGTCATATAAATTATTTAAAGAATCTCAAGAGATTAATGGGAGTGAAATCTATACCATTGAAGAAGGATGTGGTAAAGTTTATCACGGAGGTAAATTACCACCAAATGATTTAGACTTACTATTCAGAGAACAAGGTGGTATGTATGGATGTAAAATGATGCCAGCGGCTTATAACTGGCAAACAATATTAGGTCAAAAAACAGGTTCAACACTTTTAACTAAAAGAGTGTATGAGTTATCTGTTAAAACCGGAACTAAAATGATTGATGAAAGTGCGGCTGGTCAAGACTCTGGAAGAATCGGTGGATTAAAGAATATAAAATCTAAATATACTGGACAAGGTATAGAAGGTATTGCTCGTGAATGGTATATGAACATACCTAATGGAGAAGTTCCAAAAGAGATTCCAGAAACTGGATTGAATATCACATCAAAAAGTTATACAAATAATTGTCTACACTCAGAAATTATAATCTTTGATAAGAGTTCATTAGTAAATGATATAAGAATGGTTCCTTTTAGAGAGGTTTTAGAATCATATGAGAAATTAGGTTTGGTAGATGATACAAACTATAAGAGTCTTAAAGATAACTATACTGTAATTAGAAATATGATTTGTACGTTAGAATTGGCCAAACCTGGTCATTTTTCTAATATTCAAGAATTCACTACTATAAGTGATCCAATGTCTGTAATAAGAGATGTGTTAAAAGAAGCTTTAAATAAATTCAAAGCTGGACCAACTACATCTAAGATTAAACTACAAGTAGCACCCAGTGATAAATTAGAGATTGATGAGTTGGCTGAGAAACTATCAAAAATCTCACTTACAACAAATAAGTTTGATACACTTCTTGACTTTACTATTGAATGGATGAGAAAATGGTCAATAAATTAAATAAAAAACCCACTTTATGAGTGGGTTTTAATTTTTAGTTTTCTACAACGGTCCTCTCTGCAATACTTTATCAATATTAGACTCTCTTACTTTAGCCTTAACCCAAGAAGGATCGTTCTCTAAATCTTCATCAGTAATTCCTAACTGGTTCATAATTGTTTTTAACAAATACTCTTTGTTTTCGTAACGGTAACTTACCGCTTCTGACATCATTGCTTCTCCCATACTCATACCCATAATTTATAGTTTATTTTTTATTTTAATATATAAAAAAAGAGAAAATATTAAAATGGAAAATATTAAAATGAGACTTAGAGCACTTGGCAAGAAAAAATCATTTTATTTACAATTACAAATTAATATATAAATCATGCCCGTTGTTGAAACGCCTAGATCAGAATTAAAGATATAGTTATTTTTAAATAAAAAAAATAAAAAAACAATGGGTATAGACACTAAACAACAAAGATTACAAGAATTAACTAACATTAGTCCAACAGTATCAATCAGAATGGACTTGGAGTGGTTAGGTTCAACAACAAACACAGCAGACTTCCAAATTCGTTTAACAAGCACTGGTACATCAGTAATTAAATTAAATGCTTTGATTATTCGTGGAGTTCATTCTCCTAAATTAACAACAGGAATTATAACATGGAAAGCATTAAATGACAATACTGATCCTAAGTGGTTAGGTTGGCCTAAGGTAACAACTAACTTACCTTATATTTCAGGACAAAGAAAATTAAATTTCTCCTCAGCAACAAATATCTTTACTAACGAAACTTCCCCGATTATACCAACTGGTACAGGAGTAGTAGTTGGAACTTTTAGGGTTTCTACATCAACAACATGGAACCCAAATGCTGATTTTGGTTTTGTATGGGAAATGACAACAGGAGGAGTAGTTGGTTACATAAATTTTGAAACACCATCTTTAACTTCACCGCTACCAGTTGGTTTTATGCATTACGGTTCAATATCATCTACTGCATTAAAATGTTTAACAGTAACATCACCTAATGAACAAATATTAAATAAATAAAATATAAACTAATCATTGTGAAATACTTAAAACTCTTTGAAGACTATTCAACTGACCTAGCTGATAAATCTGAAAAGCATGAAGTTAAACCTATATCTACTCAACTATCTACTAGTGTTAAAGAAGGAGTAGCAGAACTATTTGAATCTAATCCTGAATTAGCTACTATAGGTACAGCTAAACAATACTCTCAATACTTAGATACTATATTTCCTGATAGTCAGGTAAAAGATATTGTTTATCATAGCACTAATGCTGAATTTAAAGAATTTGACCCTAGTAAAGCTGGTACTAGGAAAGAAGGAGCAGGAAAAGATGGAACAGATTTAGGTGCTTGGGGAAAAGGTTTGTATTTTACTCCTAATGCAAAATATACTAAAGTTTATGGAAAAAATAGACATGCTGTAATTGTAAATATTACAAATCCAAAAACTATAATTAACAATGAGGCAGATAATAGTATGTATACAGGCAAAAGTATACAAGAATTATGGGGAAAAGATAAAGACGGAGTAATACAAAAAGTAACAGATTGGTTGGAATTTTTATATGACGGAAATCCTCATGGAAAGCTAGAAGATTTTCAAGAAATTGGTTTAGGATTTAAACCTGAAATTATTGATGTAGTAGTTGATAAAAGTAATCAAATTTATGTATTAGGGTCTAAACAAGATATAGAAGGATTTAAAAATTTTGTTACTCAACCACCTAATAACTAGCGGATGATTACTGTAACAGCTTGGGGTGATATGACGAGAGAAGATTTGAGACAAGTATTCGAAATCGCTATAGAAACATTGACGTTATTTATTTAATTCCTAATTGTTCTAACTTAGATTGTCTTAGAGGTTGTTTATGAAGTTCTAATTTACTTTCAGGTACCCAATGATTTATTAATTTCAATTCATCATTTTCTAATAGATACCAATCCGTACCACTTTTTGTACTGGTAAAAGATTCTACTACATAACCATCTACAGAATCAATCTCTTGTAAATGGTCTCCTATATTAAACTTCATTATTTATAGCTCTTCCATTTCGTTATAGATATACATTTCGAATAATTCGAGGTCTTCGAGTTGTTTACCATCTAATGAACGTAACTCACTAAGTGACTTAACACCAAAGAACTTGAAAAGAACCTCATCGATTTTATTATCTAAAGTCCATCGGCATTCCGCGATCGTAAGACGCTCTTTTCCAGCTAAGTTAATTGATTGAAAGATGGTATCTAACTCTTGTAGATAAGGTTTAACATCTTCACGTTTGTATAAAAAATCTTGATACTTCTGAATATCCAACATCATATCGTCACACATATTATTTAGGTTTTAGTTTTTATTAAGAGTTCAACATATAAGAAGCCATATCAGTCCAGTTATCTGGGTTAGAGAATCTCATTTTGATTACCATAATCAAGGTTCTCATATTAAGATTAGCACTGTCTTTATTCTCATTCAAGAAGTTAAGAGCTTCTTGTTTCACCTCATTATCATATTGAGGTAAGATATTTGGAAGTATTGTTAACATTCTTTCAATCTTCTCGTCAGGAGTCATAGTTAAATCAACTGTTAAAGAACGTGAAAGGATAGCACCATCAATAGATGATTTAGTCTTATTAGAAATAAATATGATACGTCCGGTAAAATCGAATTGTTGAGGATATTCATCGTTTTTATTCATCTTAGCCATCCAAGAGATAGTTCTCGTCTCATAAGAGTCTAATGCTGATTTAAGTATGTTTACGGCTACTTTATCCTCTAAAACAGAATCACAATCGTCAAAGATGATTAGTTTACCATTGTTATCAAATAATGTGTTGTAAAGACCACGTGCAGTAGAGTAACCCTTAAAGAATACGAATTCGTGGTTATTAAGACCAGCAGTGTCAATAGATTGACATACAGAGTGAGTTTTACCAAGACCACCTTCTCCGGTCACAATAAGTGAAGGAGTTATATGGTTTATCACCATACTAGTGAGGTTGTTAAGAAAAGTAAATCGTTGATTAATAGAAAAGTCTGGCATATTTTGTAGTGGATTTATACTACAAAGATACGGAATTTATTGGTTTCTAACAAATACTAAATATGATTAAGGCATAAAAAAAGAGTGATTATTAGTCACTCTTTTTTATTTATATCCTAAGTTAAAATTATCTACGAGATCTGTAGCTTTCTCTAGCCATACTTGGTGCTGATGAACCTACTAGTTCTTTTTCAGTTTCAGTTGCTGGAGCATTTAATTTAACTCTTGATTCAAAACCAATACTTTTAGAGTCAATTCTTAAATCTTTAGCGAAAGATGATAACACAACTGTTAACATTTGGAATTGGTCAACATTTAATCCTCTACAGAAGTCATCATAATGTTTTCTTACTTCTGTAGAAGTTGTAGGGAAAATGTTAGCTCCTGTTTCTTTGTTGTATGCAGTTAGACTTTCAGTTGAATAAAAAGAAGCAATACCTAATAAAAGTACGTTTAATTGCTCAAGTTTATTTTTATCTAATGTACTAGATAATCCAGTTAAAGCTTCCGTTCTGCTATCTTTTGTAATTGCTTTTGGAACAAACTCTTCATTTACTGATCTAAAATTTGTAAATTTCTTAATTAATCTCATAGTAATATTTTTTTTTATAATGTATATATTATTTATAAAAATTAAAAAAATCAATTTTTTTTAATATATACTTAAATGAAACATTTAACTCCATATAAAATATTTAAAGCTCAAAATAGTGATAGATTTGTTAATGTATTAGAATATAATAGGTTATTATCTGTGTTTCTTAGGTGAACATTGGTGTTGAAGTTGATTCTTTCCTTTATTAACACGTTTAGTTTGTTTGTACATTGTTTGTTGTCGGTTGGAATGTTTCTTATAGTTATAACCGTGTTGTGTAGTAGAACAAGATGTTAGTATTATAACCAACATAATAAGTGATATGTATTTTTTCATTGTTATTATTTTGGCTAATATAAGGCAGGAATTCTCTACTCACAAAATAATTTTACATTCAGATATCATAAAATCAATCTGAAAATTAGTATAAAGAAATTGATTTTGTATTACATCAATTCCAATATAATTTGATAATCTTTCATAAACACTTTTAGATAATTCATAAATATCCTTAATATTAGATTGTTCACCTTTGTATTCTATATTTAATCGTTGAGGATATCTAAAGATATCATAACGTGTTTCTTCAACTCTAATAGTTGATTCAGTGAATTCACTGGTAAATTGTAATGGGTTATCAAATTTTGCTTTATGAACAACAGCTTTACCACTTTCTATCCATTGACTATAGTTTTTGTTATTCGGTTTCCAATCAAATTGTGATGGGTCTATCCATCTTATATTAAATAGATTAGTGTCTTCTAATTCAAGAAGAATATCATCAATAATTGATCGGTTAGGAAGATTTTCTGGAAGTCTTCCTTTTAAGTCAAGTTCTTTTGGATTATAATAAGCGGGTATTATCACTATACAAATATACGGATTAATTTATAATGATACTAATTAATATATACTTTAATGAAACATCTAAAACCATACAAGATATTTGAATCAGAAGATTTTGATATAGAAGAAATCATCAAAGAGTTATTCTTAGAGTTAGAAGATAACGGATTTGAAGTTAAAGTAGAACCTAATTATTCTTCTACTTCAAGAGATAAGGTATTTTCTTATAATGTAATGATTAAAAAACAATGGGGTGATATAGGAAATATGTTAAGCGAATATGAACGTAGTAACTATGGTCCTGTCTTTGTATTAAGAGATGTTCTTGACAGTATTGTTATGTGTAGTGGTTATCTTAAAGATAATGGATGGCATATATGGGATGTTGATGGTCTTGCCTTAAATAAGATGGGAAGATATGAGGTTAAAGATGTTGCTTATATTGCTAATTTAGACCCTAGGATTAACTTTCAAGAAAGAGGACCTGAACCTTTATTTGATGTTGAAATGGTTAGATTAAAATTGATAATAAGAAAGAAGAAATGAAATGGATAAAGACATATCAGTTATTTGAATCTGATAATATAAGTTTAGAATCTGAGATAAGAGAAATTTTCTTATCTGTTTCTGATATGACTTATGTTAAATTTGCTCCTTTCACACATGATGGTAAGCGTTGGATAAAAGAACATGTTTCTGTATCAGTTGGTCTTAGTACTAGAGTTACATCTGATGAATCAGGTGAATCAAAATGGGGTGTTAAATATAAAGAAGTTATCAACGGTAATGAGATTGCTGAAGAAATAGCTAACTCAATATCAATTTGTATGGGAATGGGTTTAAAGATTGAAAGAGCTGAAGTACATTGGGCGAATGCTGGTGAATGGAAGTTAGCAAATCCTGATAAACAAGGAGAAGGTCCTGGTTTATTAAAAAAGATATTTGAGGGAAAGAGAGTTGGTCCGATTGATATGATAGATAAGAATGCTGTTGGAGCTAGATACTCACCAGAGATGTTACCGGATTTTATTATAGATAAAGGAACTAGATTAAGACACATACAAATAGTATTAAAAAGATGAAACACTTAAAATCATATAAACTATTTGAGTCATTGAATAGTAAAGAATTTATTTAATTCTTTTAACTAATTCTTTATACCAATCTATCATTGACTGATCAGTCGTGAATTGAGGCATCATCCACTTATTATCATCTAATTTTAATTGTGGACTTTCTAAATAAGTAATTAATTCATTTGGTTTAATTGCTTCTATGTTTTCAATACAATCAGAATTAAATATCGATATCTCAACACTTTGATTGTTAACAATTTCATTTCCTGAATGGAATCCTGATATACCACATATAAGAGCAGATTTTGATTCTTCATCATCTATATCAGTATCTCCTTTATAAAAGAATTCAGTTCCTGGTTTAAGAGTTATTTTATAGATAGTTGGGAAAAGAGTATCACTTACCCTGTTACCTTCTAATGCAAATCTAAGATGACAGTAATAAAAAGCATAAGGTATATTATTAGTTACATACATAGCTTTACCAGAATATGATTCTTTATATCCTTCTTTATTAATAAATCTAGATATATTCTCTTTATTAAGATTATTAAAGTTTTGACCACTATAAACTATATTTCCAGCAACTAACTTATCACCTTCAGTTTTAGTTTCTTTCGAATCACTATTTTCAACAACTACTATCTTTTCTTTAATTATTGTTCTAAGTAATTCTTTAATAGTTTTACCAGCTAATTCTTCTTTAGCCCAATCTAATACCTTTTGATAAAACTCATAGTTGTGAATTCCATTTGGTTTTGTTTCTAATTTATTTCTATAATCTTTTAATTTGTCATCTTCGTAGAATTTCTTTACATCTGTATCTATTTCTTCATAAATTTTATTTATATTAGTTTCTTTAATAACCTCATTTCTTTTATTAAACTTATCTACTAATTGATTAAACTTATCAGTTTTAATAAACTCTTTATCTTTATCCCATTGACTAAAGTTATTAGTAAAACATGTTGTTGAACTAAGATTTTTACCAGAGAAATAAGCTTCTCCCCAAGGACATCCTGGTATTGATTTAAGTATATACTCAAATTCTTGAAGTAATTTATCTTGATTGAAATTGACTAATTCTTTATACTGATTAACTATTTGCTTATACTTATCTATCTTAGTATTAATATCAGTAACTTTTTTCATTATTGAATCTTTCTCTAGTTTAGTATTAATTTCTTTACCTTTATCTTTCAAGTAATTTAATATACCATTTAGATTAGATTTAATCTTATCAATACTTCTACCAGCACCAGGTCTAACAAATTTAGATATATCTCCATACCATTCACCACCATCTAAAACCTTTTTATATAGTTCGGAAGATGTGTCGAATAATTGATAATTACTTTCAATATAAGCATCAAGATGATCCTTAAACTCTTTTTTGCCTTCATCACTATATGAATCATATTCAGATTTTATCTTATCAGTTAGTTCTCCGATTTCTTTAGCATCAGCTCCAGTGATGCCTCTCCATAGTTTACCTAAGAACTCTTCTTTGATAGGTCTCGATTCTCTAAACTGATTATATGACTTAACTCTTTTCATTAAGGTATATATTAAAGTCGTAAATTAAATTTATATTAGAAGAAACCGGAGATAGTTAAAATATCTGAGTGATTATCTAGAAAGATAAATAATATAATCTAATAGTGTAGGAAACTTTTTTATATCCGAATTTGTCACCGAAATAGAACCACACTTTTCCACCAAATCATCTACTTTTTGGTCATCAGGAGAGTCATTGTTTCCCCCTCCTTTTTTAATAAATTTTCTTATCTCATCTAAATTGTTTAGTTCAGTGAATTCTTTTAATTTTGATAGGATACCAGGACTTGATGATTCAACAGACCAAACCATATTTCTCATCTTTGGATAATCATCTTTTAATTTTTTGTAAGTATCATTATTATTACCTAATCTTTCATATTCGGATATTAACTCTTTATAAGGAACTATTCTGATATCACATACTGATCTATCAAATACAACTACTTCACTATCTAATCCACTTTCTACATATTTCTCTCGTGATATATTTTGGGGAAGATTGTCAGGTATTTCTCCATCAGGAGTATTCATATACCATTTATTAGCCATACCTTTTATACCATAAGGAGTATATAATCTATTCTCATCTTTTAAACCACCTTGACTTCCACTATCCGCTCCACCTGGATTATAATCAACCATTTTTACTCCTGGTTTAATTGATAGTTCATATACTCTTTTTGTTATATTTATAGATATTAATCCACCTTCTCTTGTGCCAAGAATAGTAGGCCAGTTGTTTGCTCCAGTCATTAACTTAGCAGCATACATACCACCTTGTTCTCTGAAAAGAAAGTCTAAATCAGTAGGTGATATTTTACCACCATGATATACTTTACCACATCCTTCATTTAGTTTATATACTTCAGAACCATCAACATAATCTTCTGATGTAGTAAATCTTTCAGAATAGGATTTATCGACCTTAGAGTTATAGAAGTCAAAGAATTCTTTAATAGTCATATTACCATAACTATCGAATATATAGTTGATTAGATTAAGAAGACTTTCGTTTCTATTTGTTTGTAGTTCTTCACCTTTTGATCTTATCTTTGAAAGTTCTGATTCACTATAATAATACTTAAATATATCTCTAAGAGTATTTAGTTTATCTATAGATTTTTGAGAACTTTGTCTTTCTAAGTTAATCTGTTTAGACCAACCAACTACCTTTTCTAATTCCTCTTTAAGTAATTTAAGATTTTCTAATTCTGATATTCTTTTACTAAAGTCTATTTTTTGGATGTAATCTTTACCAAGAACATCT
>Ga0114978_10000081_pt1 | contig 74415 bp, 66 predicted proteins | sample S_140212_EF_Meta_FD_87027 | JGI IMG/M metagenome (GOLD analysis project Ga0114978, IMG submission 87027) | Freshwater microbial communities from Lake Simoncouche, Canada to study carbon cycling - S_140212_EF_MetaG | ecosystem: Environmental > Aquatic > Freshwater > Lake | place: Lake...
CGAGTCCCAAACCACCGAAGCCATCCCGATGGCGCCCGTTGACGATGGCAACTCCTTTGGCCGGGTGGGACGCAACGAGCCTTGCCCTTGTGGCAGTGGTAAAAAATACAAGCACTGCCACGGAAAACTGGCCTGAGATCGCACCATGCCCGTCAATCTGCCCGCACCGGATCCACACACCCTGTTCCCTATTGCCGGCGTGCGCATTGGCGTCGTCGAGGCGGGCGTACGCAAGCAGGGCCGCAAAGACGTGTCCGTGTTCCTGTTGGACGCGGGCAGCAGCGTGGGTGGGGTCTTTACCACCAACCGCTTTTGCGCCGCCCCCGTGCAAATCTGCCAGCAGAACCTGGCCGCGGGTACTGAGATTCGGGCTATGGTCATCAACACCGGCAACGCCAATGCCGGTACTGGCGCGGATGGCTTGGCGCGTGCGCGCTCCACCTGCACCGCGCTGGCCCAGCGCTTAGCCGTTGACGCCAGCCAGGTGCTGCCGTTTTCTACCGGCGTGATCATGGAGCCGCTGCCCAGCGAACGCATCATTGCCGCGCTCGACGGCGCCATTGCTGCGGCCCATGCTGACCGCTGGCTGGAGGCAGCCGTTGGCATCATGACCACCGACACCGTGCCCAAGGCCTTTGGCGCCCAGGTGCAGATTGGGGGCAAGACCGTCAGCGTCACCGGCATCAGCAAGGGTGCGGGCATGATCCGCCCCAATATGGCCACGATGCTAGGCTTTATCGCCACCGACGCTTGCGTGCACTCTGATTTGATGCAGCCCATGGCACTGGCCTTGGCGCAACAGTCGTTCAATTGCGTCACGGTGGATGGCGACACCTCGACCAACGACTCCCTGGTGGTCGTCGCCACCCATCAGGCCGGCCACGCGCGCATTGATTCCCTAAGCAGCCCTGAAGGGCAGGCCCTGTTCGCAGCCCTCTTGGGCATAGCGCAGAAGCTGGCCCACGCTATCGTGCGCGACGGCGAAGGCGCCACCAAGTTCATCACGGTGCAAGTCGACGGCGGCACCAGTGTGCAGGAATGCAGCAAGGTGGCCTATGCGATTGCGCATTCACCGCTGGTCAAAACCGCATTTTTTGCCAGCGATCCCAATCTCGGGCGCATCCTGGCGGCCGTGGGCTACGCCGGTATCGACGATCTGGACCAAAGCGGCATCGATCTGTACCTCGACGACGTTCATGTCGCAATCAAGGGCGGGCGCAATCCCGACTACCAAGAGGCGGACGGACAACGCGTGATGCGCCAGAGCGAGATCGTAGTGCGTGTAGAGCTGGGTCGTGGCGACGCCAGCCACACCGTGTGGACCTGCGACCTGAGCCACGACTACGTCACCATCAACGCCGATTACCGGTCCTAAAGGGGATTTCGCGTGACTGAGGACCGTTTTGCCCCATTTCTGGAGCGCGCCGTGCAATTCATGGAGCGGGTTGAATCGGCACTGTGCCAAGACATCGAGCAGCCTGACTGGAATAGCTCCATCGCCTTTTTGTACCGCAAGCGCGTGTCCGGTCAGGGCTACTTGGTACCGGTGCGCCAGGTGGGCGCCATGCGGCTCGATGACCTGAAGGAAATTGACGTCCAGAAGGAAAAGATCGCCCGCAACACCGCGCAGTTTGTGGATGGGCGAACCGCCAACAACGTGCTGCTGACGGGCGCGCGGGGCACTGGAAAGTCGTCTTTGGTGCGGGCTTGCCTAAACACCTATTGCGACCAGGGCTTGCGCCTGATCGAGGTGGACAAGGAAGACCTGGTCGATTTGCCCGACATCGTCGATATCGTTGCCCAGCGCCCGGAGAAGTTCCTGATTTTTTGCGACGACCTGAGCTTTGACCAGGGCGAGCCCGGCTACAAGGCGCTGAAATCGGTGCTGGATGGCTCGGTATCGGCCACCTCGGCCAATGTGCTGATTTACGCCACCAGCAACCGGCGCCATCTTCTGCCCGAATTCATGGCCGAGAACCTGACCTACAAGCACACCGAGAGCGGTGAAGTGCATCCAGGTGAGGGGATAGAAGAAAAAATCTCCCTGTCCGAGCGTTTTGGCCTTTGGGTTAGCTTTTATCCCTTCTCCCAGGACGAATACCTGCACATCGTCGTGCAATGGCTCCAGGCGCTGGGTGTACCCGCAGCGAAGGCGGTGCAGTCGCGCCCCGAAGCGCTGATTTGGGCGCTTGAGCGCGGCTCGCGCAGCGGTCGGGTCGCTTGGCAGTTTGCCAAAGACTTTGCTGGGCGCCACGCGCTGGACCCGAACACCGGTTCATGAAGCCTTCATTGCGGGTGGCTGACCCCGAGATTGCCCGCCACAGCGGCGCCGACCGCCCCGAGGTGCAAGTGGCCGTGGGAGTGCTGATCCGCGAGGATGGCGCTTTTTTGCTTACCTCGCGCCCGCCGGGCAAGCCTTATGCCGGTTACTGGGAATTCCCCGGCGGTAAGGTGGAGCAGGGCGAATCGACCTTTGATGCGCTTTGCCGCGAACTCAATGAGGAACTCGGCATCGACGTCAGCACCGCTACCGCGTGGAAGGTAGAGTTGGTGGACTACCCACATTCATTGGTGCGGCTGCATTTCTTCAAAGTAACTCGGTGGAGCGGCGCACTCCAGATGCGTGAGCAACAATCGGCGCAATGGGAAACGCTACCGGTGCGCGTGCAACCGGTGTTGCCCGGCACCATTCCCGTGTTGGAGTGGCTGGCGGCAGAAGCCGATTCCGAAACCAATTAGGTCCGCTTGGGCGCAGTGACAGGCCTGGACACCGAAGGGCTTTCCAGTGGCTAATGCACCGGACCGTGTTCAAGCTGCATGTCGTCGGGCTTGTCCACGGTGGGCAGCCGGAAATCCTCACTTGCCCACGCGCCCAAGTCCAGCCCTTTGCAGCGCGCGCTGCAAAACGGGCGGTAGATATTGGACTCGGCATAGACGCTTGGGCCTTGGCAGCCCGGGCATTTGACGAGTTTGACTGATTTCTCTGCCATGCCACCCACTGGGTTCAGGAGCACAAAGTCAGCTCAAACGCGATATCAGCGGTATTGGCTTGCACGCGGTCGTTGACTGATTGTTTTACAAAACGAATGGAGGCCACTAACCGGTTGGCGCTGATTTCCGGAATTGCGCCCAGAGCGGGATCCAAAGACAATCGAAGGAGTTGAAACGTGCGCCCCTGGGGTAAATTTTGCTGAAATTGTCCGCCCATCGCAACGATCTTTTGCGGCGATCCCGAGTCCCTTAGCAATCCAAGCAAGGCCTTAATCGAGTTGGACAGAGGCAGCAAAGTTTCGACCCATCCACACAGATCGCTGCGCCGCTGCTCCGAAGGATGGTGTTGCCAGGCGTAGTAGGCCGGAAGGTCAAAGTTACAGGTGCCGCCAGGTATGCTGGTTCGGCTTCGTAAGCTTTTGAGCCACTCGTTTTCTTCCAGCGAGCGTCCTAGTTTGTTGGGAGCGTTGTTGAGCTCGTTGATGCAGGCGCTGAGTTGGTCCACCAGGTTTTCCAGTAGATTGGCAGCGATATCGGGGTTTCCGCGAAAGTTGCACATGATCTGACGCTGGCGTTCGAGGTCTTTGAGCACGTCTGTCTTGAGCTCTGCGCGGGCGCTGACACTCAAAATTTCAAATAAAGTGATCAGCGCAAAGTGGTGATCGAGCTCATGGGTGCGGTCAATGAGGACGAAAAGCCGCTCAAACAGCTGTTCTAGACGCAAATAAGTGCGAATTCTTTCATTAAACGGGTATTCGTAGAGTGTCACGCGCAATATTCCAGTTCCGGGATCATAGCCCGAACTGTGGCCCCATATGCTCCAGCTCGCGCTCGATTTCAAACAAGTCTTTGTCTTGATTGAAAATAACGAAGTCGGCCGCCTGCAAGCGCTGCTCGCGCGTGCTTTGCGCGGCGATGATCGCCTGAACATCAGGCGCACTCAGGCCACTTCGCTGCGCCACCCGTTCCACCTGGGTCTGGGCGTGGCAGTCCACGATCAGCACTCGGTCCAGACTCTTGCGCCAGTGGTGGGACTCCACCAGCAGCGGGATATCAAAAACGATGCAGCGCACCCCTTGCGCCACGGCAGCGGCGGCCTGGCGCTCCACTTCGAGCGCAATGAGGGGGTGGACGATGGCCTCCAGCCGGGCGCGGGCCTGGGGGTCTGAAAACACCTGTTGGCGCATTTGCGGGCGGTCCATGGCGCCTGTGGCGTCGATGAAGTCCACGCCAAAGGCCGCGCGGATCGCTGCAATGGCCGCCCCATCTATCGCTGTCGTGGCGCGCGAGATGGCGTCGGCGTCAATCAGGCAGGCGCCCTGGCGCTTCAATATCTGGCAGACCGTGCTTTTGCCGCTGCCAATGCCGCCGCTCACACCCAGTCGCCAGCTGCGCGCGCTCATTGTCCTATCGCTGCACGCAGCGATACAGGGCCCCATGCCATGCATACAAAACCTGCGCCTGCTAGAAAAGGTCCAAACGGCATGTAGCCGCCTTCGCGCAAGCCGCCGCCCAGTTTGAGTGCCAGCCCCACTACCGTGCCAACTATGGATGACAGCAAAATCAGCGGGATCAGCAGTTGCCAGCCGAACCATGCGCCAAGACAAGCGAATAGCTTGAAGTCGCCGTATCCCATGCCTTCTTTGCCAGTGGCAGCCTTGAAAACCCAATAAATGGCCCACAGCGATAGGTAGCCTCCAATGGCGCCCCATAGTGCGTCGGACAGGGAGGTCTGCGTCCAGTGGGCGTCTGCCGCAATCAGACCCAGCCAGAGCAAGGGCAGAACGATGGCATCGGGCAGGAGGGTGGTTTCCCAGTCAATCATGGCGAGTACCAAAAGGGCTGCGGCAAACACGCACCAAGCGCCGGCCATTGGTGTCAGGCCCCAGCGCGCCACACACAGGGCAAAAAGGGCGGCTGTTGCCAACTCTACCAAGGGGTATTGCGGGCTGATCGGTGCCCGGCACTGGCCACAGCGCCCGCGCAATAGTGCATAGCTAAGCACAGGGATATTGTGGTGCCAGCGCACCGGAGCGGCACAGGCCGGGCAGTGTGAACGTGGCACAAGCAGATTAAAGGACGCTGCAGGCCTTGCTTCGGTGCCCGCCCACTCCTGGTAGTCGCGCGCCCATTGCTGCTCCAGCATTTTTGGTAGTCGGAAAATGACCACGTTTAGAAAGCTGCCGATGAGCAGCCCCAAGACGCTGGCCAGCAGCACGCCCGGTGGCAAGTCGAGAAAAGTCAAACCATTTGTCCCATTTTGAAGATCGGCAAATACATGGCTACCACGATGCCGCCAATGATGCCGCCTAACACAACGATGATGATGGGCTCCATCAGGCTGGAGATCCCGGCCACCATGTCGTCGACTTCTGATTCGTAAAAATCAGCTGCCTTGCCTAACATGTAGTCAATCGAGCCAGACTCTTCGCCAATTGCGCACATCTGCAGCACCATAGGTGGAAATAGATTGGACTGTGTCATGGCCGTTGTGAGCGAGGCACCAATGGAGACCTGCTGCCGGATTCCGACGGTGGCCGCGGCGTATTCCGAGTTGCCAGCCGAGCCGCCCACCGAGTCCAGGGCCTCAACCAGGGGCACGCCCGCCGCGAACATGGTGGCCAGTGTGCGGGTCCAGCGCGCGATACACGACTTGCGCACCAAGGTGCCAAAGATCGGCATGCGTAGCATAAGGCGATCCATGACCGACTGTAAGCGGGTGCTCGTCTTCAAGGCGCGAAGGAAAAAGAACATGCCCCCGCCCAAGCCACCAAAGATCAGGTACCAATAACTGAGGAAGAACTCGCTCATCGCGATCACCATCAGCGTTGGCGCCGGCAGCTCACCGCCAAAGGAGGCAAACACCTGTTTGAAGGACGGAATCACAAAGATCATGATGACCGTGACAACGACGAATGCCACGATCAGCACGCTAATCGGATACATCAGCGCAGATTTTATTTTGGATTTGACGGCCTCAATCTTTTCCATGTAGGTGGCGAGGCGGTCGAGCAAAGTGTCCAAAATGCCAGCAGACTCGCCCGCCGCCACCAAATTGCAGTACAACGCGCTGAACTGGTTAGGGTATTTGCGAAACGCCGAGCTCATGGACGAGCCGGTTTCGATGTCGATGCGCAAGTCGTTGATTAACTTACTCAAACTCGGATTCGGGTTGCCTTGTCCCACGATGTCAAAGGACTGCAGCAGTGGCACGCCGGCCTTCATCATCGTGGCCAATTGTCGGGTGAAGGTTGCAATTTCCTTTGGTTTGATGGACTGCGCCCAGCCCATGCGGCGTTTTCGGATCTTTTTGGGTGTGATCCCCTGGCGGCGCAGCATGGCGCGCACCAAATTTTCTGCGGTGGCGCGGGTTTCACCGTTTACGACCCGGCCATTGCGATCGCGGCCCTGCCATTCAAAGATGGACTCGGCCGTAGCACTTTTGCGGCGTACTTGCTGGGTTTTATTGGTAGTTGCCATGGGTTCCCTGTATGCGCTTATTCGTTTGTAACGGCCATCACTTCTTCGATGGAGGTCAGCCCCAGTTTTACCTTGTGCAGCCCCGACGTGCGTAGCGATCGCACACCCTCTCGCTCCGCCTGCGCTGCAATATCCATCGAAGAGCCGTCGCGCAAGATGATGCGTTGGATCTCTTCACTGATGGGCATCACTTGGTAGATACCCACGCGCCCCTTGTAACCATTGTTGCAACTGCTGCAACCCAGCGGGCGGTAGGGACGCCAGATGCCATCCATGTCTTGCGGTTTGAATCCTGCGTCGAGCAAGGCTTGTTCGGGTATGTCGGCTGGCAATTTGCATTTTGGGCATAAGCGCCGGGCTAGGCGCTGCGCCGTGATCAGCACCACGCTCGAGGCGATGTTAAATGGCGCGACGCCCATATTGCGCAAGCGGGTAATCGTTGTCGGCGCGTCATTAGTGTGCAAAGTAGACAACACCATGTGCCCGGTTTGCGCCGCCTTGATGGAGATGTCGGCCGTTTCCAGGTCACGGATTTCGCCGACCATGATGATGTCCGGGTCCTGGCGCAGGAATGACTTCAATGCGACCGCAAAGCTGAGTCCTGCCTTTTCGTTGACATTGACCTGGTTGACGCCCGGCATGTTGATTTCGGAGGGATCTTCGGCCGTGGCGATATTTACGCCGGGCTGATTTAACAGGTTGAGGCAGGTGTACAGCGAAACTGTTTTCCCCGAGCCTGTGGGTCCGGTGACGAGCACCATGCCATAGGGTCTCCCAATCGCTCTGAGTAAGCGCGCTTTTTCCTCGGGTTCGTAGCCCAGTGCCTCAATCCCCAGTTTTGCGCTGCTTGGGTCCAGAATACGGATGACTATTTTTTCGCCGAAAAGTGTAGGCAAGGTGCTGACGCGAAAGTCAATCGTCTTGTCGGCCCCCATCTTCATTTTCATCCTTCCGTCCTGCGGGAGGCGACGCTCTGAAATATCCATGCGCGAAATTACTTTGATTCGGGACGCGAGTTTTTCCTTGATGCTGATCGGCAGGGAGGTAATTTCCCGCAGCTCGCCGTCAACGCGAAAACGCACCCGGTACGAAAACTCATAAGGTTCAAAATGCAGATCCGATGCACCCATGGAGAACGCATCAAACAGTATTTTTTGCAGGAAGCGCACCACAGGCGCATCATCAACTTCGCTGTCCGCTGATGTGACCTCGGATGCGGCCTCAGCGGCAAGCTCCACGGAATTTTCGTCAAATTCAGAGTTCAGAAATGCGGTCGAAAACTTCTCCGTCCCCTCAGTGAACCTTTCCGCGTTGAGCTTCATCAGTTTGTCAAATTCCACCACCACCCACTCCACGGTCAGCTGGGTGGCAAACTTTATTTTTTCTGCAGCTTCTCGGTTGGACGGATCCGCAGTGGCAATCACCAGCGCGTTGTTGCGCTTGCCCAAGGGCAACAAGTGGTAATCCCGACAAATTTTGTCGTCCAGCAAATTAGACGCAATGCTGTCAATGTTCAGGGCGTTGAGGTCTACCAGCGGCGCAACAAAGGCCTTGCACAGTGTGTGCGCAAGCGCCAGGGGCGACACAGCACCTGAATCCACCAGTTCGGCGACAAAACTCTTGCCTTTGGCGTGGGCTGTCCCGTGCAGAATTTCGGCAGTTTTTTGATCCAGATTGCCCGCTGCCACCAAGGCGCGCCCGATGCCAGACAGGTTGCCGGGCATGGCATGGGCACTAGGGGAATCAAGAACGCTCATAGTTGCGAAAAATGCTGCCCGGCGGCGTCCTTGGCAGAGACGAGCGGGACAATACCATCGAGTGGCCAGTCGATGTTGAGATCGGGGTCGTCCCAGGCGATGCAGCGCTCAAATTCAGGGGCGTAGTAGTCTGTTGTCTTGTACAAAAACTCGGCGGACTCGGACAGAACCAGAAAACCGTGCGCCAGCCCGGGTGGTATCCACAATTGACGCTGGTTGCCAGCCGACAGGTGTTCCCCTATCCATTCCCCGTAGGTGGGCGAATGCTGACGAATGTCGACTATGACATCAAACACTTCGCCGGCCACGACCCGCACCAGCTTGCCCTGGGGGTTTTGCACCTGGTAATGCAGCCCGCGCAGCACGCCGCACGCGGACTTGGAATGGTTGTCCTGCACAAACTGGATATCCAGCTTGGTGGCTGCCGCAAAGGCCCGCGCGTTAAAGCTTTCATAAAAAAAGCCCCGTGCGTCACCAAATACGCGTGGCTCCATCAACAAGACGTCGGCAATGGCTGTGGGTGTGGCCTTCATCAGTAGACCTTTTCCGTCAAAAGGCGCAGCAGGTATTGGCCGTAACCGGATTTGGCCAAGGGTTTGGCCAGGCGCTCGAGTTGCGCGTCGTCAATCCAGCCGCTGCGCCAGGCGATTTCTTCGGGTGCGGCCACCTTCAGGCCTTGGCGGTTTTCAATGGTGTGGATAAATTGGCTGGCTTCAAGCATGGACTCGTGCGTGCCGGTGTCCAACCAGGCGTAGCCGCGGCCCATTGTCTGTACGTCCAGGGTGCCGCGCTGTAGGTAAAGGCGGTTCAAGTCGGTGATTTCGAGCTCGCCCCGCGCGGAGGGTTTGACCGTCTTGGCCAACTCCACCACTTGGCTGTCGTAGAAGTACAGGCCGGTGACGGCGTAACGCGATTTTGGAGCGATTGGCTTTTCTTCTAGGCTGATGGCCCGACCGGCGGCGTCAAATTCGACCACACCATAGCGTTCCGGGTCTTGCACCGCATAGGCAAAAACTGTGGCACCTACGGTTTGTGCGCAGGCTGAACTGAGCAGAGTGGCAAAGTCGTGGCCGTAAAAAATGTTGTCCCCCAAGACCAGGGCGCTGGGTGCGCCGTCCAAAAATGCTTCACCAATCACAAAGGCCTGGGCCAAACCGTCCGGGCTGGGCTGCACCGCGTAGGACAGCTGCAATCCCCACTGGCTGCCGTCGCCCAGCAGTTGCTCAAAGCGGGGAGTGTCCTGGGGCGTAGAGATAATCAGGACTTCCCGAATACCCGCCAGCAGCAAGGTGCTCAGCGGGTAATAGATCATGGGCTTGTCGTAAATCGGCAGTAATTGTTTGCTCACCACCTGGGTGGCGGGGTACAGACGCGTGCCCGAACCTCCGGCCAGGATGATGCCTTTGCGCTTGGGCGTGCTGGATTTGCTCATGTGGGCTTGGCTCCTAAGGTTTCTTGCAACATGCGTCGCACTCCAATTTGCCAAAGTGGCAAGTGTAATGAAAATGCGGATCGAAGTTTCCCGGTGTGAAGGCGCGAGTTCAGCGGGCGCTGGGCGGGGGTAGGGTACTGGGCCGTTGCGGTGGCATGTACCTGGTCGGGTCCAGCCTTGAGCGCCACGCCCATGGCGCGCGCCTGGGTTAGGACAAACTGGGCATATCCGCGCCAGCTTGTCTGGCCGTAGGCCGCGCAGTGGTAGGTGCCGGCCAGTTCGGGCTGAACCATGGCGGCGCGCAGGGCGTGGGCGGTGACGTCGGCCAGCAGTTCAGCAGAAGTAGGGGCGCCGACCTGATCGTCGATGACGGTGAGCGACTCGCGCTCCGCCGCCAGGCGCAGCATGGTCTTGGCAAAATTGCCTCCGCGCGCTGCATAAACCCAGCTGGTGCGCAAGATCAGATGCTTGGTGCAGGAAGCCACCGCCAACTCTCCCTCGCGCTTGGTGTGACCGTAGACGCTGAGCGGCGCGCAGCGGTCCTCCTCTTTCCAGGGCGTGCTGCCGCTGCCGTCAAACACATAGTCGGTGGAATAGTGCACCAGCCAGGCACCCACGCGCTGTGCCTCCGTCGCCAACACTTCCGGCGCCAAGGCATTGATGGCGTGGGCGTGTTCGGGTTCTGTCTCGGCGCGGTCCACGGCGGTATAGGCGGCGGCGTTCACGATGACGTCCGGCCGTACCTGGCGCACCGTGCGCGCTAGTTCCGCCAAGTTTCCCAGATCCCCGCAAAGGCCCGCACCGTCTGCGGCAGGCGCGGAGCCCAGGGCGACCACCTCGCCCAGCACCGCCAAGCTACGCTGCAGTTCCCAGCCTACCTGGCCGTTACAGCCCAAAAGTAAGATTTTCAGCATGGGGTTTGCGCTTCAGGTCTGCGCGTACTGCGTGGCCACCCAGTCGCGGTAGGCACCGCTTTGCACCTGGGCTACCCAGTCCGGGTTGTCGAGGTACCAATGCACGGTCTTGCGGATTCCGGTCTCAAAGGTTTCGGCGGGCTTCCAGTCCAGTTCCTGTTGGATCTTTCGGGCGTCAATCGCGTAGCGGCGATCATGGCCGGGCCGGTCCGTGACGTAGCTGATCTGGCTGCGGTAGGACTGCAAATCGGCGCGCGGCTTGAGCTCGTCGAGCAGGTCGCATACCGTGTTCACGATGTCCAGATTGGGCTTTTCGTTCCAGCCTCCAATGTTGTAAGTCTCGCCCAGGCGGCCCCCAGCCAGCACCGCCCGGATGGCGCTGCAATGGTCCTTGACATACAGCCAATCGCGGATTTGCTGGCCGTCGCCGTACACCGGCAGCGGTTTACCGGCCTGGGCGTTGACGATCATCAGTGGTATGAGCTTTTCCGGAAAGTGCAGCGGCCCGTAGTTGTTGAGCAGTTGGTGGTCAGCACCGGAAGGCCGTAGGTGTGGTGGTAGGCGCGCACCAGGTGGTCGCTGGCGGCTTTGCTGGCGCTGTAGGGGCTGTTGGGCTCGTAGCGGTGGGTTTCGGTGAAAGCTGGGTCGCTGGCTGCTAGTGAGCCATAGACCTCGTCGGTGGATACGTGCAACAGCCGAAAAGCGGTTTTTGCCTTGGCGCCCAGCGTGGCCCAGTAGGTGCGAACTTGTTCGAGCAAGTGAAAGGTACCCACGATATTGGTCTGTATGAACTCGCCCGGGCCCAGGATGGAGCGGTCTACATGGCTTTCTGCCGCAAAGTTGAGCACGGCGCGCGGTTGGTGTTGCGCCAGCAGGGCAGCCACCAGGCCCCCGTCACCAATGTCGCCCTGGACAAAAGTGTGGCGCGGGTCACCGGTCAAAGGCGCCAGGTTGTGTACGTTGCCCGCGTAGGTGAGCTTGTCCAGGTTGACCACGGTTTCATCAGAGCCAGCGAGCCAGTCCAGGACGAAGTTGCTACCAATAAATCCGGCGCCGCCGGTCACGAGGATGGTCATAGGGGGAGTGTGCTTCTAAAAAGTGTCTGCGATAGGGGTACTTGGCAGCTGAGGATTATCCATGGCACTATGGCGTGGCGCGCGCGCTTTTATCCTTGCAGTGCAGCAAATTGCTACCCAAATCAGGGTAGACTCGTAGGCACGCTGGAGAGCGAGAGATGGTCGTGAGGCCTCGAAAGCATCCGTGTGACACCGCCGTCGTGGTGAAATTGGTAGACACGCTATCTTGAGGTGGTAGTGGCGAAAGCTTTGCGAGTTCGAGTCTCGCCGACGGCACCAAACAATAATTGCGCCGCCCTGCGCCGTAGGGTTTGCGCAAGCAACGCTGGTCAGAATTTAGTGATGCGCATTGATCAATACCTTCCCGTCCTGATGTTCATACTGGTCGGCGTGGCTGTCGGCATCATCCCGCAGGTACTAGGCTACATTTTGGGCCCGAACCGGCCTGACGCGGCAAAAAACTCCCCCTACGAATGCGGTTTCGAAGCTTTCGAAGACGCCCGCATGAAATTTGATGTGCGCTATTACCTAGTCGCCATTTTGTTCATTTTGTTTGACCTAGAAATCGCATTTCTGTTTCCCTGGGCCGTTTCGCTCAAGGAGATTGGCCCCACGGGCTTCTGGGCGGTGATGGTTTTCCTGGCGATTCTGGTCGTGGGCTTTGCTTACGAGTGGAAAAAAGGCGCCCTGGATTGGGAGTAGATCAATGATTGAAGGCGTCCTGAACGAAGGCTTTGTCACTACGAGCTACGACTCGGTGGTGAATTGGGCCAAAACCGGCTCCATTTGGCCCATGACCTTTGGCTTGGCTTGCTGCGCAGTGGAAATGATGCACGCCGCTGCGGCCCGCTATGACCTGAGCCGCTTTGGTTCCGAGGTCTTTCGCGCAAGCCCCCGCCAGTCGGATTTGATGATTGTGGCGGGCACCCTTTGCAACAAAATGGCGCCGGCCTTGCGCAAGGTCTACGACCAAATGTCTGAGCCGCGCTGGGTGATCAGCATGGGTTCGTGCGCCAATGGCGGCGGCTACTACCACTACAGTTATTCCGTGGTCCGCGGTTGTGACCGCATCGTGCCGGTGGACGTGTACGTTCCTGGCTGCCCACCCACCGCCGAGGCCTTGGTCTACGGCATATTGCAATTGCAGCAAAAAATCCGCCGCACCGAAACTATTGCCCGGGCCTGAGTATTTATGACTGAATTTTCTGTTCGTCCCGAGGCTACCCAGGACGCCGTGGTGCTTGCGCTTGGCGACAAGATCAAGCAAATTTCCATCGCGCTGGGGGAAGTTACCCTGCAAGTTGCCGCCAGCGACTACCACGCCGCAGCCCTGGTGTTGCGCGACGCCCCCGGCTGCCAATTTGAACAAATGTTGGACCTGTGCGGTGTGGATTACTCCGAGTATGGCAACGCGGTGCATAAAGGGCCGCGCTACTGCGTGGTGGTGCATTTGTTGTCGGTCACTCTGAATCAGCGTGTGCGCCTCAAGGTTTTTGCGCCCGACGATGACATGCCGGTGGTCGAATCCATTAACGACATCTGGAACGCGGCTAACTGGTTCGAGCGCGAAGCGTTTGACCTGTTTGGCGTGGTTTTTGAAGGCCATGACGACCTTCGTCGCATTCTGACCGATTACGGTTTCATCGGCCACCCTTTCCGCAAAGACTTTCCCACCACCGGCCATGTGGAAATGCGCTACGACGCCGAGCAGGCGCGCGTGATCTACCAGCCAGTGACGATCGAGACCCGCGAAATTACCCCGCGCATCATCCGGGAAGACAAATACGGAGGCCTGCATTAAGCAGTTGTTTGCATGGCTGAAATCAAGAACTACACCCTAAACTTTGGACCGCAGCACCCGGCAGCGCACGGCGTGCTGCGTTTGGTGCTCGAACTCGACGGCGAAGTGATCCAGCGTGCCGACCCGCACATTGGCCTTTTGCACCGCGCCACCGAAAAGCTGGCCGAAACCAAGACCTATATGCAGGCCTTGCCCTATATGGATAGGCTCGATTACGTGTCCATGATGTGCAACGAGCACGCCTACTGCCTGGCCATTGAAAAGCTGTTGGGCATTGAGGTGCCGATCCGGGCACAGTACATCCGTGTGATGTATGCCGAAATCACCCGATTGCTCAATCACTTGATGTGGTTGGGTTCTCACGGCAACGACTGCGGCAGCTCGACCATCCTGATCTATACCTTTCGTGAGCGCGAAGACTTGTTTGACATGTACGAAGCTGCCAGCGGCGCTCGCATGCATGCGGCCTATTTCCGTCCGGGTGGCGTTTACCGCGATCTGCCGGATTCCATGCCACAGTTCAAGGCCAGCCGCGTACGCAACGCCAAGGGCGTAGCTGAACTCAATAAAAACCGCCAGGGTTCTTTGCTGGACTTTATTGACGACTTCACGCAGCGCTTTCCCGCCTGTTTGGCTGAGTACCACACGCTGCTGACCGATAACCGTATCTGGAAACAGCGCACAGTGAACATTGGCATCGTGACGCCCGAGCGGGCGCTCAATATGGGCTTTACTGGCCCCATGCTGCGCGGCTCCGGCATCGCCTGGGATTTGCGCAAAAAGCAGCCTTATGAGGTCTATTCAGAGATGGATTTTGATATTCCTGTGGGCAAAACCGGCGACGTGTACGACCGCTACCTGGTGCGCATGGAGGAGATGAAGCAGTCCAACCACATCATCCAACAATGCGTGAAGTGGTTGCAGGCCAATCCGGGCCCGGTGATCACCGATAACCACAAGGTGGCGCCGCCTTCGCGCGAATCGATGAAGACGAATATGGAGGGCCTGATCCACCACTTCAAGCTCTTTACCGAGGGCTTTCACGTGCCCGAAGGCGAGGCTTATGCAGCGGTGGAACATCCCAAGGGGGAATTTGGCATCTACATCGTGAGCGACGGCGCCAACAAACCCTACCGCCTGAAGATCCGTCCACCAGGTTTTGCCCATCTGGCGGGCTTGAACGAGATGGCCAAGGGCCACATGATTGCTGACGCGGTGTCCATTATTGGCACCATGGACATTGTTTTTGGAGAGATTGACCGATGATCTCGGATGCCACCAAAGTGCGCTTCGACCACGAAGTTGCTAAGTTCCCCGCAGATCAGAAACAGTCCGCAGTGATGGCCTGTCTGGCCATTGTCCAGCAGGAACTGGGCTGGGTCAGCCCTGATAGCGAACGCGTGGTCGCGTCGCATCTGGGCATGGCGCCCATGGCGGTGCACGAAGTCACCACCTTCTACAACATGTACAACCAAAAGCCCCTGGGCAAGTACAAGCTCAACGTCTGCACCAACTTGCCTTGTCAGTTGCGCGGTGGCGCGCAGGCGCTCGCGTATCTGGAGCACAAGCTCGGCATCCATGCCGGGCAAACCACGGCCGACGGCCTGATCACTTTGCAGCCCAGTGAGTGCCAAGGCGCTTGCGCCGACGCGCCAGTGCTGCTGGTCAACGACCGCACCATGTGCAGCTTTATGAGCAATGACAAATTGGACCAGTTGATTGAAGGCCTTCGGTCGGCGGAGGGCGCGCTGTGAACGTTCACCAACTGCTCTCCCAATTCCAGGCCAGCGGCCTGGAGTCATCCTTTCATGGTCGCCACATCGAGCCCCAAATCATGGCCGGACTTGATGGCGCCAACTGGGGCCTGCAAGACTACGTGGCGCGCGGTGGTTACGCGGCCTTGCGCAAAATCCTAGGTCAGGATGGCGGCGAAGGCTTGACCCAAGACCAGGTGATTGCCATGGTCAAAGAGTCTGGTTTGCGCGGTCGCGGCGGCGCTGGTTTCCCGACCGGTCTGAAGTGGAGCTTCATGCCCCGCCAGTTCCCTGGCCAAAAATACCTGGTCTGCAACTCGGACGAGGGCGAGCCCGGCACCTGCAAAGACCGCGACATCATGCAGTTCAACCCGCATGCCGTGATTGAAGGCATGGCGATCGCCGCTTTTGCCATGGGCATCAACGTGGGTTACAACTACATCCACGGCGAGATTTTTCAGACCTACGAGCGCTTTGAAGAAGCACTTGAGCAAGCGCGCGCTGCGGGCTTTCTGGGCCAGGCCATCATGGGCAGCAGCTTCAACTTTCAGTTGCACGCCAGCCACGGCTTTGGTGCTTACATCTGCGGTGAAGAGACCGCCTTGCTGGAATCGCTCGAAGGCAAAAAAGGCCAGCCGCGATTCAAGCCACCTTTTCCGGCTAGCTTCGGCCTGTACGGCAAGCCCACCACCATCAACAACACTGAAACTTTTGCAGCGGTTCCGTGGATTATTCGCAATGGCGGAGCCGCCTATCTGGCCTGTGGCAAACCCAACAACGGCGGCACTAAGATTTTCTCGATCAGTGGCGACGTGGAGCGTCCCGGCAATTATGAAATCCCCATGGGCACGCCATTTTCCAAGCTGCTTGAACTTGCTGGTGGCGTGCGCACCGGGCGCCAACTCAAGGCGGTGATTCCGGGCGGATCGTCGGCGCCCGTGTTGCCTGCCAGTGTGATGATGGACATCACCATGGACTACGACTCGATTGCCAAAGCCGGCTCCATGCTGGGGTCGGGCGCGGTGATCGTGATGGATGATTCGCGCTGCATGGTCAAGGCCTTGCAACGCCTGTCCTACTTTTATTCGCACGAATCGTGTGGCCAATGCACGCCTTGCCGAGAAGGCACGGGCTGGCTATGGCGCATGGTCGACCGCATTGAAAACGGCCAGGGCCGCGCCAGCGACCTCGACATGCTCGACAGCGTGGCCGGCGACATCATGGGCCGCACCATTTGCGCCCTAGGTGATGCTGCGGCGATGCCAGTGCGCGGCATGCTCAAGCACTTCCGCGACGAATTTGTTTACCACGTTGAGCACAAGACCTGCATGGTCGGCGCTTACGTTTGATCGGCGTATCACCATGGTTGAAATCGAACTAGACGGCAAAAAAGTAGAGATAGTGGAAGGCAGCATGGTCATGCATGCCGCCGAGAAAGCCGGCACCTATATCCCCCATTTCTGCTACCACAAGAAGCTCAGCATTGCCGCCAATTGCCGCATGTGCCTGGTGGACATCGAAAAAGCCCCCAAGCCCATGCCCGCCTGCGCTACGCCGGTGACCCAAGGCATGGTGGTGCGCACCAAGACCGACAAGGCCATCAAAGCCCAGCAGTCGGTGATGGAGTTCTTGCTGATTAACCACCCGCTGGACTGCCCGATTTGCGACCAAGGCGGCGAATGCCAGTTGCAGGATTTGGCCGTGGGCTACGGCGCTTCCAATTCGCGCTACGCCGAAGAAAAGCGTGTTGTCACAGTCAAAGACGTGGGTCCGCTGATCAGCATGCAGGAAATGAGCCGCTGCATCCATTGCACCCGCTGCGTGCGCTTTGGCCAGGAAGTCGCCGGCGTCATGGAGTTGGGCATGTCCAACCGGGGCGAGCACTCCGAGATTGAAACCTTCTTGGGGCAAACCATTGACTCCGAGCTCTCGGGCAACATGATCGATATTTGTCCGGTGGGCGCGCTCACCAGCAAGCCTTTCCGCTACAGCGCCCGCACTTGGGAGTTGTCTCGCCGCAAGTCCATTAGCCCGCATGATTCCACCGGCGCCAACCTCATTGTCCAAGTGAAAAACCAGCAGGTGCTGCGCGTGGTGCCGCTGGAAAACGAAGCGGTGAACGAATGCTGGATTGCCGACCGCGACCGTTTCTCGTATGAGGCCCTGAATTCGCCCGAGCGCCTGAGCTCGCCCATGATCAAACATGGCGGCAAATGGGTGAATGTGGACTGGCAAACCGCCCTGGAATACGTGGCCAATGGCCTCAAGCAGATCAAGAGCAACCATGGTGCGGCGTCCATTGGCGCTTTGGTAAGCCCACACAGCACGCTCGAAGAGCTGCACCTTGCCGGGCAATTGATGCGCGGCCTGGGCAGCGAGAACATCGATTACCGCCTGCGCAATGCTGACTTCACGGCGACCGACGCAGTGCGTTACCTGGGTGCGCCCATTGCATCCTTGACCACCTTGCAGCGCGTGCTGGTAGTGGGCTCAAATTTGCGCAAAGACCATCCGCTGTTTGCACAACGCATTCGCCAAGCCGCTAAGGCAGGCTGCGCTGTGCACGTGTTGGGTACCGGTGCGAACGACTGGGCTATTGCCCTCAAGCAAGAAATCCAGGCCGCCCCTGCGCAATGGCTGGCGCAATTGCAAGGCATCGCCGCCGCCGTGGCCGAATTGGCAGAAGTGGCCTCGCCCTACGCAACGGCGGCCACTGCCCAAGCGAAGGTGATTGCCAAGTCTTTGGTAGGCGGCGAACGCAAAGCGATTTTGCTGGGTAATGCCGCAGCGCACCACGGCCAGGCCTCGGCCCTGCTGGCGGCCGCTAACTGGATTGCACAACACACGGGCGCTACCGTGGGCTATCTGACCGAAGCCGCCAACACAGTGGGTGCACAGTATGTCCACGCCACCCCTGGCGCCACGGGCTTGCATGCTGGCCAGATGCTGGGCGGAGCGCTCAAAGCAGTGCTTCTGCTCAATACCGAACCCGAATTCGACAGCGCACCCGGTGCGCCGGCTGTGGCCACCCTGGCGAAAGCCGAGATGGTGGTCAGCCTGAGCCCGTTCAAAGCCAACATGGCGTGCGCTGACGTGCTGTTGCCGATTGCGCCGTTCAGCGAAACTTCGGGAACCTTTGCCAACGCCGAAGGCCGCGTACAAGGTTTCCACGCCGTGGTCAAGCCGCAAGGCGAGGCGCGTCCGGCCTGGAAGGTGTTGCGCGTACTGGGCAACATGATGAAGGTCGCGGGCTTTGACTTTGAGTCTTCCCAAGACGTGCTCAAGGCGATCTTTGCCGGTGCTGCGCCTGAGTTTCTGCCTTCCGAGCGCCTGGGTAACGCCTGCAGCACGCCCTACACTGGCGCTTATGACGGCGCCGAGCCTTGCGTCGCACGTATTTACCAGCTCGATTCACTGGTGCGCCGCGCCAGCAGCCTGCAGATGACGGCTGACGCCCGCGCGGCGCCAGCGGTGGCAAGCGAAGGAGTCTTGGCATGATCGACGCGATTTACAACGCCGGGCTGCACTTGTCAGTAGCAGCCTGGTGGACGGTGGTCGCTTGGCCGATGGTCTGGACCTTACTCAAGATCGTAGCCGTGGTGCTTCCGCTCATGGGCGCGGTGGCATACCTCACGCTGTGGGAGCGCAAGTTCCTGGGCTGGATGCAAGTGCGCTTAGGGCCCAACCGCGTGGGCCCCTGGGGTTTGCTGCAACCCATTGCCGACGCCCTGAAGCTGCTGACCAAAGAGATTCTGGTACCCGCTGCCGCCAACAAAGGCCTGTTTTTTATCGGCCCGGTGCTGACCATCATGCCGGCACTCGCTGCTTGGGCGGTGATTCCATTTGGACCTGATGTGGTTTTGGCCGACGTCAACGCTGGACTGCTGTTTGTCATGGCGATCACGTCCATGGAAGTCTATGGCGTGGTAATTTCCGGGTGGGCTTCCAATTCGAAGTACGCTTTTCTGGGCGCACTGCGCGCCTCGGCGCAGATGGTGAGCTACGAGATAGCCATGGGCTTTTGTCTGGTGGTCGTGCTGATGATCACCGGAAGCATGAACATGACGGACATCGTCATGGCGCAGTCCAAGGGCATGTTTGCATCCCAGGGAATGGGCGTGCTGTCCTGGAACTGGTTGCCGCTCTTGCCGATTTTTGTGGTTTATGTGATCTCTGGTATGGCCGAGACCAACCGCCACCCGTTTGACGTTGTCGAAGGCGAAGCGGAGATCGTGGCCGGCCACATGGTGGAGTATTCCGGCATGTCTTATGCGATGTTCTATCTGGCCGAATACGCCAACATGTGGCTCGTGTCCATTTTGGCGGCCACCATGTTCCTGGGTGGCTGGTTGTCGCCATTTGCAGCGCTAGACTGGATTCCTGGGGGCATCTGGCTGGGCATCAAAACCTGCGCGGTGGTGAGCTTTTTCATCTGGGTGCGCGCCACCTTCCCCCGTTTTCGCTACGACCAGATCATGCGTCTGGGCTGGAAAGTATTTATCCCCGTCACGCTGGTGTGGCTGGTGGTTGTTGGGCTCTGGATGCAGACCCCTTTGAGTATCTGGAAGTAAGAGACGCACATGGCTTCACACAAATTGGCCTATAAGCCGGCGCCCTTTTCACTGCGCGATTTCCTGTACAGCTTTTTGCTGGTCGAACTGCTCAAGGGCTTAGCCCTGACCATGCGCTACGCATTTCGCAAAAAAGTGACGGTGCAGTTTCCTGAAGAGAAGACGCCTTTGTCCCCCCGTTTTCGGGGCCTTCACGCGCTGCGCCGTTATGAAAACGGCGAAGAGCGCTGCATTGCCTGCAAGCTGTGCGAGGCGGTGTGCCCGGCCATGGCAATCACCATCGAATCCGATGTGCGTGACGACGGATCTCGCCGCACCACGCGCTACGACATCGACCTGACGAAGTGCATTTTTTGCGGCTTTTGCGAAGAAAGCTGCCCGGTGGACTCCATTGTGGAAACGCATATTTTGGAATACCACGGCGAAAAGCGGGGTGACCTGTATTTCACCAAAGACATGCTGCTGGCCGTGGGCGACCGGTACGAGACCGAAATCGCCGCCGCCAAACAGGCTGACGCCAAGTACCGTTAATCGGTTGCACGAAAGATTTTGAACATGAGTGTCACAACCGGTCTTTTTTACGTTTTCTCGGCGGTCCTGCTGTTTGCGGCCTTTCGGGTGATCACGGCCCGCAACCCGGTGCATGCCGCGCTGTTTTTAGTGCTGACCTTCTTCCAGGCCGCCATGGTCTGGATGCTGCTCAAGGCCGAGTTTTTGTCCATCACCTTAGTGCTGGTGTATGTGGGGGCGGTGATGGTGCTGTTCCTTTTCGTGGTGATGATGATGGACATCAACGTAGAGAGCTTGCGCGTAGGTTTCTGGAACCATTTCCCGCTGGCCGCTGCTGTGGGGGTGGTGATTGCGCTTGAAATGGCCGCCGTGTTGATGGGCGGCTTTCGGGTGGTGGAGGATCCGAACGCTGCCATGCCGGACGCGGGCGGCCTGTCCAACACCCAGCAACTGGGCAAGCTGATTTACACCGAGTACCTGTACCCGCTAGAAATTGCGGCGGCAATTTTGCTGGTGGCCATGATTGCTGCCATCGCCCTCACCTTGCGTGCCCGTAAGGACAGTAAATATGTGAGCCCTGGCGACCAGGTGCGCGTCAAGGCGGCTGACCGCATGACGGTATTGAAGATGGTGGCCAGCCAAGTGGCACCTGCACCGGTAGCCGAAGTGCCTGCGCAGACGGAGAAAAAAGCATGACCCTGACCCTTGGACATTTCCTCTCTCTTGGCGCCATGCTGTTTGCGCTGTCGGTAGTCGGTATTTTTCTCAACCGCCGCAATCTGATTGTGCTGCTGATGGCCATTGAGCTGATGCTGTTGGCGGTGAACACCAATTTTGTCGCCTTTTCCCATTATTTGAACGACATGCACGGCCAGGTCTTTGTGTTCTTCATCCTAACGGTGGCCGCCGCTGAATCTGCCATTGGCTTGGCGATTCTGGTTCTGTTGTTCCGAAGCAAGTCCAGCATCAGCGTGGACGAACTCAATACGCTCAAGGGTTAAGAAAAAGATGAGTCAAGCCCTGAATGCAGCCACGCTGCTTGTCGTGCCCATGGCGCCCCTGGTCGGCGCGGTGCTGGCCGGCATTTTTGGCACCCAGTTCGGTGGCAACTGGATTGGCCGCAAGGTCTCGCATTCGCTGACCATCGGTGGCGTGTTGCTGGCCTTTGTGCTCTCGGCCCTGACGCTGCAAAGCGTGGTCCAAGACGGCGCCCGCCTGAATGAAACGCTCTACACCTGGATGGTGGTGGGTGGCCTGAAGATGGAGATCGGCTTCATGGTCGATGGCCTGACCGCCATGATGATGTGCGTGGTCACCTTTGTTTCGCTGATGGTGCACCTGTACACCATTGGCTACATGGACGAAGACGAGGGCTACAACCGCTTTTTTGCTTATATCTCGCTGTTTACCTTTGCCATGCTGATGCTGGTGATGAGCAACAACATGCTGCAGTTGTTTTTTGGCTGGGAGGCGGTGGGCTTGGTTTCCTACCTACTGATTGGCTTTTGGTACAACAAGCCGAGCGCGATTTTTGCCAACATGAAGGCCTTTTTGGTAAACCGCGTGGGCGACTTTGGCTTCATTCTGGGCATTGGCCTGCTGGCGGCCTACACCGGTACGCTGAACTACACGGAAGTCTTTGGCAAGGCGTCTGAGCTGACGGCGCTTACCTTGCCTGGCACCGACTGGATGCTGGTCACCGTCATCTGCATTTGTCTCTTTATTGGTGCTATGGGCAAATCGGCCCAGTTTCCATTGCACGTCTGGCTGCCCGATTCCATGGAGGGCCCCACGCCTATTTCCGCGCTGATCCACGCGGCCACGATGGTGACGGCTGGCATTTTTATGGTGGCTCGCATGTCGCCGCTGTTTGAGCTGTCGGATACGGCGCTGAACTTCATCTTGGTGATCGGTGCGATTACCGCCTTGTTCATGGGCTTCTTGGGCATCATCCAGAACGATATCAAGCGCGTGGTGGCGTATTCCACCTTGTCTCAGCTCGGTTACATGACGGTGGCGCTGGGTGCGTCGGCCTATTCGGTGGCGGTGTTCCATTTGATGACGCACGCATTTTTTAAGGCGCTGCTGTTTTTGGGTGCGGGCTCGGTCATTATGGGCATGCACCACAATCAGGACATCCGCTGGATGGGCGGCGTGCGCAAGTACATGCCCATAACCTGGATCACCTCGCTGCTGGGATCGCTGGCGCTGATTGGCACCCCGTTTTTCTCGGGCTTCTATTCCAAAGACAGCATCATTGAGGCCGTGGCTGAGAGCCATTTGCCCGCCGCCGGTTTTGCACACTTTGCGGTGCTCGCTGGCGTGTTTGTGACGGCCTTCTATTCTTTCCGCATGTACTTTTTGGTCTTCCATGGCAAAGAGCGCTATGACCAAAACCCGGAGGCGCACCATGGTGACCACAACGACGCGTACGATGCGCATGGCCACCACGAGGCAGCCCACGCGCCGCATGAGTCGCCCTGGGTGGTGTGGGTGCCGCTGGTATTGCTGGCTATTCCCTCTGCGGTTATCGGCTTCATGACGATTGAGCCCATGCTCTTTGGCGAATTTTTCAAAGACGCCATTTTGGTTAATGCAGACAAGCACCCGGTGATGCAGGAACTGGGCCACGCCTTCCATGGCCCCTTGGCCATGGCAGTGCATGCCTTGACGTCCGCGCCGTTCTGGCTTGCCTTAGGCGGTGTGGTTATGGCTTGGTATATGTACCTTATCAACCCAGCGGTGCCTGCGGCCTTTGCCCGCGTGCTGCGTCCGCTGATTGTGGTTCTGGAAAAGAAATATTACCTGGACTGGATCAACGAAAACATCCTCGCCCGTGGCGCGCGCCTCTTGGGCACTGGCCTGTGGAAGGGCGGCGACCGCATGCTGATCGACGGCCTTTTGGTCAACGGTTCTTGGAGTCTGATTGGATGGATTTCTGGACGCGTCCGCCAGCTGCAGTCGGGCTATCTGTACCACTATGCGCTGGCCATGATCCTGGGTATTTTTGTGCTCATGACGTATTTCGTTTGGCTCAATAAGTAAGGAATAAGAAAAATGGGATTGTTGAGCCTTGCTATTTGGATGCCGATTGCCTTTGGCGTCGTCTTGCTCGCCTTGGGGCGTGATGACCAGGCCCAGGTTGTGCGCTGGTTTGCTCTGGTGGGCGCGGTTGCCAGTTTTCTGGTGACCTTGCCGCTGTATGCCGGTTTCCAGCTCGGTACCGCCGAGATGCAGTTTGTCGAGAACGCTTCGTGGATCCAGCGTTTTAATGTCAACTACCACTTGGGCGTGGACGGCATCTCGTTTTGGTTTGTGCTGCTCACCGCGTTTATCAATGTGGTGGTGGTGATTGCGGGCTGGGAAGTGATTACCCGCAAGGTCAACCAGTACATGGCGGCCTTTTTGATTTTGTCGGGGCTGATGATTGGTGTGTTCAGCGCGCTGGACGGCCTGCTGTTTTACGTGTTTTTCGAGGCCACGCTGATTCCGATGTACCTGATCATCGGCATCTGGGGCGGGCCAAACAAGATTTACGCGGCCTTCAAGTTCTTTTTGTACACATTGCTGGGATCCTTGCTGACACTGGTGGCATTGATTTACCTCTACATCCATTCGGGCGGCAGCTTTGACATTGCCAGCTGGCACGCGCTGCCCTTAAGCCGGGGCGAGCAAACCGGGCTGTTCTTTGCCTTCTTTGCCGCCTTTGCGGTCAAGGTACCGATGTGGCCCGTCCATACCTGGTTGCCCGACGTGCACGTGGAAGCGCCCACCGGCGGCTCTGCGGTGCTGGCGGCCATCATGCTCAAGCTCGGCGCTTACGGTTTCCTGCGCTTTTCGCTGCCGATTGCCCCCGATGCGGCGCACGAGTGGGCTTGGTTGATGATCGCCTTGTCCCTGATTGCGGTGGTCTATGTCGGCCTGGTGGCGCTGGTGCAGCAGGACATGAAAAAGTTGGTAGCGTATTCATCGGTAGCGCACATGGGTTTTGTGACCCTGGGCTTTTTCATCTTTATTGACCTGGGTGTTGCGGGCGGCGTGGTGCAAATGATTGCTCACGGTTTTGTGTCGGCGGCGATGTTCTTGTCGATTGGCGTGCTGTATGACCGGGTGCATTCGCGCGAGATTGCAAGCTACGGCGGCGTGGTCAACACCATGCCCAAGTTCGCGGCTTTTTCGCTCTTGTTTGCCATGGCCAATTGCGGCTTGCCAGGCACCGCAGGCTTTGTGGGCGAGTGGATGGTGATTTTGGCGGCGGTCAAATACAACTTCTGGATCGGTTTTGCTGCTGCAAGCGCCTTGATTTTTGGAGCGGCTTATACGCTTTGGATGTTCAAGCGCGTTTACCTTGGTCCGGTGGCCAACGACCATGTTCGAGATCTCAAAGACATCAATGCGCGCGAGTTCCTGATGCTGGGATTGTTGGCTGTGGCCGTGCTCTACATGGGCGTGAACCCCAAACCCTTCACCGATGTGATGGACGCATCGGTTACTGAATTGCTGAGGCACGTTGCAGTGTCCAAGCTCAATTGATACCCGCTGACTTGAGAAACGAAAAATGATAGATCAGATCAGTTGGATTGCGGTATTTCCTGAGGCGTTGCTCTTGGTGATGGCCTGCGTCATCGCCTTGGTGGACTTGCGCTCCCAAAGCGCCTTGCGCGGCCTGACCTTTACTTTCACCATGGCCACCCTGGCTGTGGTGGCGGTACTCGAAGGCTTTTACGCCAGCACGGGCCTCACCCTCTACGGCTTTGGCAATATGGTCGTGGCCGACACCATGGCCGGTTGGCTCAAATGTTTTGCCACCGTGGCTGTGATGGTGACGCTGGTCTATGGTCAGCCCTATGCGGCTTCGCGCGACATGCTGCGCGGCGGCGAATTGTTCACCCTGGGCATGTTTGCGCTCTTGGGCATGTTCATCATGATCTCGGGCAATAACTTCCTGGTCATCTATATGGGTCTGGAATTACTTACGCTATCAAGCTACGCGCTGGTGGCCTTGCGCCGTGACCACGCCAGCGCCATTGAGGCCGCCATGAAGTACTTTGTGCTGGGTGCCATGGCCTCTGGCTTCTTGCTCTATGGCATGTCCATGTTGTACGGTGCCACCGGTTCGCTCGACATCAACGCGGTATTCAAGGCCATTGTGTCTGGCCAGGTGCGCCACCAGGTGCTGGTGTTTGGCCTGGTCTTTGTTGTGGCCGGTCTGGCGTTCAAGCTGGGCGTGGTGCCTTTCCACATGTGGATTCCCGACGTGTACCAGGGCGCACCAACGGCCATTACCTTGATGATTGGCGGCGCCCCCAAGCTGGCCGCCTTTGCCATCACCATGCGCTTGCTGGTCGAAGGCATGTTGCCCCTGGCCATTGACTGGCAGCAAATGCTGATGGTGCTGTCGATTGCCTCGCTGTTCTTGGGTAATCTGGCCGCTATCGCGCAGACCAACCTCAAGCGCATGCTGGCCTTTTCCACCATTTCCCAAATGGGCTTTGTACTCATTGGCCTGATGTCGGGCGTGGTCAACGGCAACACCATTTCTGCCGCCAACGCCTACAGCTCAGCCATGTTCTATGTCATCACCTATGTGATGACCACGCTGGCGGCCTTTGGCGTGATCATGCTGCTGGCGCGCGAAGGCTTTGAGAGCGAAGAAATTTCGGACTTCGCTGGTCTGAACCAGCGCAGCCCGCTGTATGCCGGCGTCATGGCGGCTTGCATGTTCTCCATGGCGGGCATTCCGCCCATGGTCGGCTTTTACGCCAAGCTGTCGGTCTTGCAGGCGCTAATTGCATCGGGCGAGTCGCTGTACCTGGGGGTAGCGATTTTTGCGGTGATGATGTCGCTCATTGGCGCTTTCTACTACCTGCGCGTGGTCAAGGTCATGTACTTTGACGAGCCCATTACCGCCGGACCGGTGGTTGCCAGCAACGGCGTGCGCATGGTGCTCGCGATCAACGGCGCCCTGGTGCTGGTGCTGGGCATCTTCCCAGCCGGTTTGATGGCCTTGTCGGCGCAGTCCATCCTGCAGATGCTGGGCACTTGACCCGCACCCCCTACGCTCCCACGGACCGCCCCATGGGCACCACCGAGCCCGCAGAGGCGCAGCACGGAGCCGCGCCGCCCGACGCCCATTTGCGGGAAACGCGTCACAGTAGCCAAGAGCTGTTCAAAGGCAAATTCCTCCACGCTTTTCGCGACCAAGTCCTGTTGCCCGACGGCCAGATGGCCAGCCGGGAGTATGTGGTGCACCCCGGCGCGGTCATGGTCATTCCCATGGATATCGGGGCAGACGGCCAGATTCGTCTGGTGCTGGAGCGCCAGTATCGTTACCCCGTGGGCCAGGTGATGGTGGAATTTCCGGCGGGCAAGCTCGACCCCGGTGAAACCGTGCTGGCCTGCGCCCAGCGCGAGCTGCAAGAGGAAACCGGTTACCGCGCCACCGAATGGGCCCGGGCCGGTGTCATGCACCCGGTCATTTCCTATTCCACCGAATTTATTGAAGTCTGGTTTGCGCGCGGCCTGATTGCCGGCGAGCGTTCGCTGGATGCGGGCGAATTTTTGGACGTCTTTAGCGCTAGCCCGCAAGAGTTGTTGCAGTGGTGCTTTGACGGCACCGTGACCGATGCTAAAACCCTGGCCGGCGCTTTGTGGCTGCAAAACGTGCTCTCGGGCGCCTGGACGCTGGATTGGCAGTCGCCACCATGAAGGTGCTCGACTTGCAATGCGCCCAGGGACACACCTTTGAAGGCTGGTTTGCCTCGGAAGAGGATTTTTTGGCGCAAAAGGCGCGTTCGCTCGTGTGTTGCCCGCTGTGTGGCGACGCTGATGTGTTGAAGAAACTCAGCGCACCGCGCCTGAACCTGTCCACTTCGCGCAGCGCGCCAAGCCAAGAAGAACCCTCAAGCACGTCGGTAGCACTGGCCAAACCTCAGGCCCCCGAGCACATGGCCGCCTGGCTGGAAATGTCGCGCAAGCTGGTGGCCAACACCACCGATGTGGGCGACCGCTTTGCCGAAGAGGCCCGCAAAATTCACTACGGCGAGGTGCCTGAACACGCGATTCGCGGCCAGGCCACGGTCAAAGAAACCCGTGAACTGATCGACGAAGGTATCGCCGTGCTGCCGCTGCTTTTGCCCGAAAGCGCCAAAGGCAGTTTGCAGTAAAACCCTTCAGGGGTACAAGCCGCGCAGCTCGCGCGCGCGCAATATGCGCGTGCATCCCACAATGAAAGTGGCGGTGCGCAGCGTCACCTGGTGGTCGGTGGCGACTTGCCAAATGGCGGCAAAGGCTTCTTTCATGATGCGCGTCAGGCGTGCGTTGATGTCGTCCTCGCTCCAGAAAAAACTCGAAAAATCTTGCACCCACTCAAAGTAACTCACGGTCACGCCGCCGGCGTTGGCTATCACGTCGGGCAGCACCAGTACATTGCGCGATTGCAAAATATCGTCGGCCTCGGGCGTGGTCGGGCCGTTGGCGCCTTCAATCACCATGCGCGCCTGAATCCGATGGGCGTTGGCCGCCGTAATTTGCTGCTCCAGCGCCGCCGGAATCAGGATGTCGCAGCGCACGTCCCAAAAGGCGTCGTCGGGCAAGGCTTGGGCCTGGGCAAAGCCGGCCACGCTGCCGGTGTGCGCCACGTGGGCCAGCAAGGCGGGCACGTCCAGGCCGGTCTCTTTCATCACCGTGCCGCCGTGGTCTTGCACCGCCACCACCCGGGCTCCGGCCTGGGCAAACAGTTTGGCAGCGATGCCGCCTACATTGCCAAAGCCCTGCACCGCTACCCGTGCTGTTGTGATGTCCAGCCCGATGTGGCGCGCCGCCTCAGCGCCCACAGTAAACACGCCGCGCCCGGTGGCCTCGCGCCGTCCCAGCGAGCCACCCAGGTCAATCGGCTTGCCGGTCACCACGCCGGTGGACGTGGCGCCCTCATTCATGGAATAGGTGTCCATCATCCAGGCCATGGTTTGCTCGTTGGTGTTCACGTCGGGCGCCGGAATATCTTTGTTGGGCCCGATGATGATGCCGATTTCGCTGGTGTAGCGGCGTGTCATGCGCTCGAGTTCGCCTAGCGATAGGGTCTTGGGGTCTACCCGGATGCCGCCTTTGGCGCCGCCATAAGGCACGTTGACTGCTGCGTTTTTGACCGACATCCAGGCTGAGAGCGCCATCACTTCGGACAGGGTGACGTCTTGGTGAAAGCGCACGCCGCCTTTGCCAGGCCCGCGCGATGTGTTGTGCTGCACGCGGTAGCCCTCAAAGTGGGCCACGGTGCCGTTGTCGAGCTGGATCGGCACGTCCACGATCAGCGCACGCTTGGGCCGCTTGAGTGTCTCGGCCCAACGCGCCAGCGGACCGAGGTAGGGAATCACACGGTCCACCTGCTGCAGGTAAACACCCCAGGGCCCCAGGTGGTCGGCCTGTAAATAGCTGGGCAGCACGTGGGCGGTGGGCGAGTCCGGGTAGCTGGGTGCGGGGAGGTGCGGCATGGTTTTTGGAGCGGTGTTGTGACAATGCCCGCAATGTAGGCCGGTGCACCACCCTTGTCCAAGGCCAAGTTAGCGGGGAAACTATGCGGAAAATGTATAACTCCAAGAAGCGCGACCCGAAGCCAGGGGAGGGCGCCTATCCCAGGCCAAGCGCCGTTTTAGGCCACAAACACCCGTGCCTTGCGGGGTGTCAGTAACAGGGTTTCGCCTTCTTGCAAGCGCATTTCGCTGAACTGCTGCGCGGTCATTTGCGCCTCAATGATGTCGTCGCTGCCGGCGGCTGCGCGGTCCAGGGGCAGCAGTTCGAGCCGCGCAATCGGCCCCACCACAATGGCCCGCTGCAGCTTGGCCGGGATGCCGCCGCTTTGGGCGGCTACGCCCGCACTATGCGGGTCGGCGGACGGGTAGCGCTGCACGTCCAGATCGTGCGGACGCACGTACGCAAAGGCTTTTGCGTCTTGGGCGGCGCTGTGTTCTGGGGTGGCCAGGCGCACTCCAGTGTGGCTTTCGCCAATGTGCATTTCGCCCTCGTGGGCGCGGCCATGGAACAGGTTCACGTCGCCCAAAAATCCATAGACAAAGGGGCTGGCCGGGTGGTCCCACACCTCTTGGGGTGACCCGACCTGTTCGACTTTGCCGCTGTTCATCAGCACCACGCGGTCTGCCACTTCCAGCGCTTCTTCTTGGTCGTGGGTGACAAAAATGCTGGTCACGTGCAGGTCGTCGTGCAAGCGGCGCAGCCAGCGGCGCAGCTCTTTGCGCACCTTGGCGTCTAGCGCGCCAAAGGGCTCATCGAGCAGCAGCACCTTGGGCTCCACGGCCAGGGCACGCGCCAGCGCAATGCGTTGGCGCTGGCCACCCGAGAGTTGCGCCGGATAGCGGTCGGCCAGCCAGTCAAGCTGTACTAGACCCAAGAGCGCGTGCACTTTCTCCTTGATTAACGCGTCTGATGGGCGCGTGGCGCGCGGCTTCATGCGCAGGCCAAAAGCCACGTTGTCGAACACCGTCATGTGGCGAAACAAGGCGTAGTGTTGGAACACAAATCCCACGTTGCGTTCGCGCACATTGAATTCGGTGGCGTCCTCGCCACTGAACAAGATGTTGCCCTGGTCCGCAGTTTCCAGCCCGGCGATGATGCGCAAGAGCGTGGTCTTGCCGCAACCCGATGGGCCCAAAAGCGCGACCAGCTCGCCCGAGCCGATATCCAGGTCGACATTGCGCAAGGCCTTGAAAGTGCCAAAGTCCTTGCTGACCTGGCGTATTGCAATACTCATGGGGTTCTCTTCAAAAATAGGGTCAGACGGGTGCAGGCTGGGGCGCGGGCTCTGGCGGCAGAGCGGCGGCGGCTTTTTCAAGGCGCTCAAACTGCCATTCGACAAATGACTTGACCACCAGGGTGACCAGTGCCAACAGCGCCAGCAAAGACGCCACCGCAAAAGCGGCCACGGACTGGTATTCGTTGTACAAAATCTCCACGTGCAGCGGCATGGTGTTGGTCTGGCCGCGAATATGGCCAGATACCACAGACACCGCGCCAAACTCGCCCATGGCCCGCGCGTTGCACAAAATCACGCCGTAGATCAGGCCCCACTTGATGTTGGGCAGTGTCACATGCCAAAAGGTCTGCCAGCCGCTGGCGCCCAGCACTTGGGCGGCCTGTTCTTCTTCGGTGCCTTGGGCCTGCATGAGCGGAATCAGCTCGCGCGCGATAAACGGAAAGGTCACAAAAATCGTGGCCAACACGATGCCCGGTACAGCAAAAATGATCTTCACATCGTGCGCCTGCAGCCACGGTCCAAACCAGCCGTGCGCGCCAAACATCAGCACATAAACCAAGCCAGCCACCACGGGTGACACGGAAAACGGCAAGTCCACCAGTGTGGTCAGAAAAGCCTTGCCCCGGAACTCGTACTTGGCAATCGCCCAGGCCGCCGCCACGCCAAACACCAGGTTCAGCGGCACGGCAATAGCCGCAGTAATGAGGGTCAGGCGAATCGCGCTCCAGGCGTCGGGTTCCTGGAAAGCTTCCAAAAAGGCCGGTATGCCCTTGCGCAGCGCTTCGGTAAACACGGCAGCCAGCGGCAGCAGCAAAAACAGCAACACAAAGGCCAGGGCGACGCTTATCAGCGTCCATTTCACCCAAGCCGGTTCGGTGGTGCCTGATCTGTCACGGCGTGCGGTGTGGCTGTTGCTGCTCATGAAGACGCTCCTGCGCGCTGGCGCTGCCAGGCTTGCAATGCGTTGATCACCAGCAGCATCACAAACGAGAAGCCCAGCATCACCACCGCCACCGCCGTGGCGCCGGCGTAGTCGTATTGCTCAAGCTTGCCGATGATGATGAGCGGCGTGATTTCAGACACCATGGGCATATTGCCGGCAATAAAAATGACCGAGCCGTATTCGCCAATGGCGCGGGCAAAAGCCATCGCAAAGCCGGTGAGCAGCGCCGGGGCAATGGTGGGAAAAATCACGTGGCGAAAAGTCTGCCAGCGGCCGGCACCCAGGCAGGCGGCGGCTTCTTCAAGCTCTTTTTCGGTGTCTTCGAGCACAGGCTGCACGGTGCGCACCACAAAGGGCAGGCCAATAAAGATCAGCGCAATCACCACGCCATTGCGGTTAAAGGCAAGGCTAATGCCATAAGGCTCCAGCAGGCTTCCGATCCAGCCGTTGCTGGCAAGCAAGGCGGTGAGCGATATACCAGCCACCGCCGTGGGCAGGGCAAAAGGCAAGTCCACCAAAGCGTCGATCAGTTTTTTGCCTGGAAACTCGTAGCGCACCAGTACCCAGGCCAGCAGCAAGCCAAACACCGCGTTAACCAGCGCCGCCAAAAACGACGCACCAAAAGTGAGCTGGTAAGACGCCACCACGCGCGGGCTCGACACGGCAGATACGAAGTGCTCCCACGTGAGCGTAAAGGTCTTGAAACACAGCGCCGAGAGCGGAATCAGCACAATCACGCTCAGATAAAACAGCGTAAACCCGAGTGTGATGTTAAAGCCGGGCAAGACCCGTTTGGGCGTACGCTTTGCCAGCGGCCCGGACACAAGCGCAGCCGGCATTTACTTGACGGTGTAGAGCTTGTCGAACTGGCCGCCGTCGTTGAAGTGCACTTTTTGCGCCTCAGCAAACGAGCCGAAATAGTCTTCTGCGCGGAACAGACTGATGGGCTTGAAGGTGCTAGCGTACTTTTTCAGAATGGCGGGGTTGCTGGGGCGAATGGCATGCTGGGCGGCGATCTCTTGGCCTTCGTCCGAGTACAAAAAGTTCAGGTAAGCCTTGGCCTGCTCCGAAGTGCCTTTTTTGGCCACGGTGCGTTCCACCACCGCCACCGGGTTTTCGGCCACGATGGAACTGCTGGGGTGAACAGCGTCCACCTTGCCTGCGCCAAACTCTTTGTCCACCGACACCACTTCAGACTCAAAGGTGATCAGCACATCGCCAATATTGCGCTGCAAAAAGATGGTGGTGGCGTCACGTCCGCCCTTGGCCAGCACCGGCACGTTTTTGTAGAGCTTGGCCACAAATTCAGCCGCTTGCGCGTCGGTGCCGCCTTTTTTGCGCACCTGGCCCCAGGCCGCTAGATAGGCCATGCGGCCGTTACCGCCAGTTTTCGGGTTGACCACAATCACTTGCACGCCGGGCTTGACCAGGTCGTCCCAGTCTTTGATGCCCTTGGGGTTGTTGTTGCGCACCAGGAACAGCATGGTCGAGGTGGTGGGGGCTGCGTTGTTGGGGAACTTCTTGGGCCAGTCTTTGGCCACCGCGCCAGTGCTGGCCAAAAAGTCGATGTCGGTGGTGGTGTTCATGGTCACCACGTCCGCGTCCAGGCCGTCGTTGACGGCGCGGGCTTGCGCACTTGAGCCGCCGTGGGCCTGGTCGATCTTGATATCTTTGCCCGTGGTTTTCTTGTAATTGGCAACAAAGGCGACGTTGATGTCTTTGTAGAACTCGCGCGCCACGTCGTAAGAGGCGTTGAGCAAGGTGGTTTGTGCGCTGGCGAGCTGGCTTGCGGTCAGGGTGATTGCGGCCAGGGCCAGCGTGGCTTTTTGTTTGAAGTTCATGGGAATTAGGGCAAGACGATAAAGGGCGCAAGAGGGCGCGAAATGCGTGCAAAGGCGTAATTCTGGGTGAGATTCTTAAGATCAACAAGAAATTATTTGTTGTTTGTTAATGCGGTATTGGGTCTAAAGAGAGTCAAAAGGAAACTGGTTCTATGGCTTGCCACGTGTGCCAACGCCAAGCTTGAATACGACAAAGCCCTGAAAGAAGCCAGCGCCCGCATGGGCTGAGGCGTGAGTGTGGAGTTTGAAGACGGCAGCAAGCGCAGCTATGAATTTCCTCAAGAGCCCGGCTGCCCGATGAGCGCTGCGGTTAAGCGCTGGGGCGACCGCATCAGCCCTGAGGCAGGCTTGCAGGTGTCGCCCTTGCGGCGACTCAGGAGGTGAACTGCAGGGCGGCCAGGTCGGCGTACACGCCGCCACGGGCCACCAGCTCGGCGTGCGTGCCTTGTTCCACCAGTTGGCCGTGGTCCAGCACCACAATCAGATCGGCCTTTTGCACCGTGGCCAGGCGGTGGGCAATTACCAGCGTGGTGCGGTTGCGCATGGCAGACTCCAGCGCCGCTTGCACCATGCGCTCGCTCTCGGCGTCCAGCGCACTGGTGGCTTCGTCGAGCAGCAGCAGGGGTGGGTTTTTCAGCATCGCGCGCGCAATGGCGATGCGCTGGCGCTGGCCCCCGGACAGGCGGATGCCGCGCTCGCCCAAAAAGGTTTTGTAGCCCTCGGGCAGCGCGGTAATGAAATCGTGCGCAAACGCGGCCTCGGCAGCCTGTTGCACTTGGGCGTCGGTGGCATCGGGGCGGCCGTAGCGGATGTTCTCTAGCGCGCTGTTGGAAAAAATCACCGCGTCTTGCGGCACGATGCCAATGCGCTGGCGCAGGTCGCCCAGTGCCAGATCGTGCGTGGCCACGCCGTCGAGCACAATGCGCCCGGCCTGCGGGTCGTAAAAGCGCAGCAGCAGCCCAAACACCGTGCTTTTTCCCGCGCCGCTGGGACCCACAATGGCCACCGTCTGGCCGGCTTGCACGTCCAGCGTGAACGCCGACAAAGCTTGCGTTGCGGGGCGCGAGGGGTAGTGAAACTCCAGCGCTTCAAAGCGCACCGCGCTACCGGCCTGTGGCGAGGGCAGGCGCACGGGCTGCGCTGGAGACGCAATAGGCGACTCGGTGTGCAGCAGCTCCATCAGGCGCTCGGTTGCGCCTGCTGCGCGCAGCAAGTCGCCATACACCTCGCCCAGAACCGCAAACGCGCTGGCCAGCAAAATCACATACACCACGGTCTGCCCCAGATCGCCCGCCGTAATGCGCCCGGCCACCACTGCCTGCGTGCCCTGGTACAAGCCCCACAAAAGCGCTGCTGAGGTGGCGATGATGATGAAGCCCACCAGCACCGAGCGCGCGGCGCTGCGGCGCACCGCAGTGTCGAAGGCGCGCTCGGTGCTGGTGGTGAAACGCTGGGCCTCACGCGCTTCGGCGGTATAGCTTTGCACCACCGGAATGGCGTTGAGCACTTCGGCGGCAATGGCGCTGGAGTCTGCAATGCGGTCTTGGCTGGCGCGTGAGAGCTTGCGCACCCGCCGGCCAAACCACAGGCTCGGTATCACGATCAACACCAGCACCACCAGCACTTGCAACATCACCAGCGGGTTGGTCCAGACCAGCACGCTCAGGGCGCCCAGACCGAGCACCAGATTACGCAAGCCCATGCTCAGGGACGAGCCCACCACGGTTTGCACCAGCGTGGTGTCGGCCGACAGGCGTGAGAGCACCTCGCCGGTTTGGGTGGTCTCGAAAAACTCGGGGCTTTGGTGCAGCACATGGGCGTAGACCGCGTCGCGGATGTCGGCGGTAACCCGCTCGCCCAGCCAACTCACCATATAAAAGCGCAGCGCCGAAAAAACGCCCAGCGCCGTGGCCACGCCAAACAGCGTGAAAAAGTGCTCGCGCATGGCCATCATTTGATCGCCGTTATCGCCGCGCACCAGGCCGCCGTCAATCAGCAGGCGCAGTGCCATCGGAAAAGCGAGGGTCGCCGTGGCAGCCATCACCAAAAACACCAGCGCCAGGCCTATGCGGGCGCGGTAGGGGCGCAAAAACGGCAGCAAACCGGTAAGAGACTTTGGGCTTTTGGATTTGGGGCGTTCAGTGGTCATGGACATTCAGGTTGGGCAGGTGCGGCAAAAGGCAAGCACGCAGCAGCGCCCTATTGTCGCGCCTGAGAAAAGCCGGTCCGCACGGGGCCCTTGGGGTGCGCTGGGCTACAGTTTCAGGGGCTGGGCGTAGCCCGTCATTTCAAGATAACCCCTGCCCACCAGGCCCCCGCTGTCAAGAAGTTCGCACAGCCCTTCCCAATAGACGGCGCCAGTGGAATTGCGGCTGTCGAGCTCTTGCGCTTCAAACACGGCCCGCACCGTGTAGACGCCGGCCGGCGTGCTGATGCGCCATTGCACCGGGTAGCTGGCTTGGGTGCGCGGGCTGCGCCACAGGCGCTCGGGCGAAAACACCACGTCGCCGGGCTTGAAGTTCGCCGCCACATCGCCCTGGCGAAACGAGCCGCCGCCCCACAAGGCGCTGCCGTCTTTGTGCCGCACCCGAAAAGCGGTCAGCGCGCTGCCATTGATCAGGTTGACGCCTATCCAGTCCCAGCCCACGGCATCAGGGTGCAAAAGCGCGTCGCTCCACTCGTGGTCCAGCCAGGCGCTGCTGCCCGCGTCGAGCACTTTGCGCTTGCCTTTGACGCTGATTTCCCCTTGCGCCTGCAGTTGCGGGCGGCTGTAGTAGTAGCTGAACTGCGCCGCATCCGGCCCTTTGCGCGAGCGGCCCTGGTCGCCTTGCAAGAGCAGAGGCTGCGTGTCGGTAAAGCGCAGGTCCAGTGCAAAGTCGGCCGCGCGCACCTGGGCGCGCAGAGCGCCCTCGTGCGTTCGCAATAGCGACCAGTCGCGCAGCACGACGCCGGTGTCGTCCATGCGGGCCCAGGCCACGTCAGCCGGGTTGGCGCCGCCCGGCGTGTCCGACCAGCGGGCAATGCGCTGGTCCGACCACAGCGTCTTGCCCGCCACATCGCTCACCGCTGCATGCGCAAACAGCAGCTGCTTGGCCGCCAGCGCCGAGTTCGAGCCCTGCGTGGACGCCACCCGGCGCCGGAAGAAGGTGATCTGAAAGCCCAATGCCGCCGCCTGGCCCGCCACATTGGCGTAACCAGTGATGTACCACCACTCGGTCTGAAAGTCGTTGTGGGCGCCGGCGTCGCGGGGAAAGGCCAGCGTGGTGTGGGGCGCTGCGCTTGCTGCGAATGCTGCGCCGGGCAGGCTGGCAGAAGCGCCGCTGACCAGTCCAACAAATAGCAGCTGGCGTCGGCTGCGCGGTTTAAATTGCATAAGCCCGTTGTACATCAAACGCAATGCAAAAGCCAACACTGCGCGCCCTCCGGGGCTTTGACAGCATTTGGCGCTCCCCAGGCGCCGACGGAACCAGGGGAAGGGCCTGGCATTGCTATTAATATGCACAAGTGGTCGCCCATGGCAGCCAAGCCAAGTCGGCTGCGGGGTTGACGGATTCAAACCAATTTACGGGAGTTCCATGGCATTGATTCAAGACGAGGGCATCCTGATTGCCCAGCGCACGCAGGGCAAGCAAAGCATCCAGTGCTTTTTGCGTCCCGACAAAGCCAACCGCCATGGCCTGATTACCGGCGCCACCGGCACCGGCAAAACTATCACCCTCCAAACGCTGGCCGAAGGCTTTTCTAATCTGGGGGTGCCGGTGTTTTTGGCGGACATCAAGGGCGATCTGACCGGCTTGTCTCAGGCTGGAACCGTGGGCGAAAAGCTGAGCAAAGTGCTTAAAGAGCGCGGCTTGCCCACGCCCGCCTTCGGTGCTTTCCCCACCACTTTGTGGGACGTGTTTGGCGAGCAGGGCCACCCGGTACGTGCCACGGTCAGCGACCTTGGGCCCTTGCTGCTGTCGCGCATGCTCAACCTCAACGACACCCAGTCGGGCGTCTTGCAACTGGTGTTCAAGATTGCCGACGACGACGGCCTGCTGCTGCTGGACATGAAAGACCTGCGCGCCATGTGCCAGCACGTGGGCGAGAACGCGTCTGCCTACACCACCGAATACGGCAACATCAGCGCCGCAAGCATTGGCGCCATTCAGCGCGGTCTGATGCAAATCGAAAGTCAGGGCGGCGACCAGTTCTTTGGCGAGCCCATGCTCAATATTGCCGATTTCATGCAGACCGACGCTAGCCGTGGCACGACCGCAAGTGGCGGGGGCAAAGGCGTGATCAACGTGTTGGCGGCGGACAAGCTCATGAATTCGCCGCGCCTGTACGCCACGTTTTTGCTGTGGATGCTCAGCGAGCTGTTTGAGTCGCTGCCCGAGGTGGGGGACCTCGACAAGCCGAAGCTGGTGTTCTTTTTTGACGAAGCCCATTTGCTCTTCAACGATGCACCCAAGGTGCTGGTCGAGCGCATTGAGCTGGTGGTGCGCTTGGTGCGCTCCAAGGGTGTGGGCGTGTTTTTTGTTACGCAAAACCCCTTGGACATTCCTGATACGGTGCTGGCGCAGCTCGGCAACCGGGTGCAGCATGCCCTGCGCGCCTTTACGCCGCGCGACCAAAAGGCTGTCAAAGCGGCGGCAGACACCATGCGCGCCAACGCGGGCTTGGACGTCGCCACGGCGATTACTGAGCTGGGCGTGGGCGAAGCGCTTATCAGTTTGCTCGATGAAAAAGGCCGCCCCACACCTACCGAGCGGGTCTACGTGTTGCCACCGGACAGCCAAATTGGCCCTATCTCGGCGCCGCAGCGCAAGGCGCTGCTAGAGCAGTCCATCGTGGCCGGTGTTTATGAAAAAGTGCTGGACCGCGCATCGGCCTATGAGGCGCTCAAGGGCGCCGCGCAAAGCCGCATGGTGGGCTCCGATGCGCAAGGCAGTTCCGCCGAAAGCGATGACCGCGTCCATAAGGCGTCCAGCCAAGGCGGGGCAGCGCCGGGTGCCGCCCCCGAGCGCGGCCTGCTCGAAGGCTTGGGCGACCTGCTGGGCGGCGGCACCCGCAGAACGCGCGCCAGCGTCGGCGAGCAACTTCTTAAAAGCGCCGCGAGTTCCATAGGCCGCGAAGTGGGCCGCCAGATCATTCGCGGCGTGTTGGGCGGCATTTTTGGCGGGTCGCGGCGCTAGTTGGGCTGCTACCAGTCCTCCTTCACCGCCATCACCGCATCTTGCCCCGCAGCGCTTCGCCCTGACACCCAGGCGGTGGCTGTGCCTGCCGCCACCACCGCCCCGGCCAGGGCCAGCAGGCGCAGCCAGGGCACGCGCAGGTCCATGGTCCAGTGAAAGCTTTGCGGGTTGACCACAAACACCAGCACTGCGGCGACTGCGAGGCCCAGCGCCGTACCCGCTATAGCGCCAAGCAGGGTCCAGGCGGCGCCTTCCAGGGCCAAAAGGCGCAGCACTTGCGCGCGGGTCAGGCCCAGATGCACCAGCAGGCCAAACTCTTTGCGCCGCGCCAGCACCTGCGCGCTAAAACTGGCCGCCACGCCAAACAGGCCAATGCCAATGGCCACCGCCTGCAGCCAGTAGGTCACGGCAAAGCTGCGGTCAAAAATTTGCAGCGTGCGCTGGCGAATCTCGCCCGCCGAGCCAAAGTCCAGCAGCGTGCTGGCGCGGGCGCCATCGGGCGCCACGCCCGGCGCGTCACCTTCCTTATCACCCATGCTGTCGGCCAGCGCCCGCAGTTGTGCGGTGACCGCTGTTTCGTCTGCGCCGGGGTTTAACCACAAAGACAGGTCGTTGGCGCGGCGGTCGTCGCTGAGCAGCCCAAAGTCTGCGCTGTCCATTACCACGGTGCCAAATTGGCGCGCATAGTCGCGCCACACACCGGCTACAAAAAACCGGGTGCGTTGGGCTGCGTCAGGCTGCGTAAGGGCTAGCGGTGACGATTCAGTTTGCGCAGAAGTTTTTGGCACACCGCCTTGGACCGCCAGACTTTGCAACGCTGCGCCCAGCGGTTCAAAGTCTTGCCCCAGGCGCGCGCCGTACAGGTCCACCATCGCCTCGCTCACATAAATGCCCACGCACCCCGGCGGCACGGGCAGCGCATCACCCACCAGCGGCAGGCTGGCAGTGTCTGCGGCCCCAGGGGCACGGGCCGCGTCGCCCTGCGCAGCACGCAGTGGGCGCACCAGCAGCGCTACCGTGGGCTTGGCCGGGTCCAGGGACAGCGCGATGGTGCGCTGCGCCGTCAGGCGCGCCACGCCGGGTACCTGCGCAGCCTGGACCACAAAGCGCGGGTCAAAAAACGCGGTCTCGCTGCTGCTGGCGCTGCCGGGGGTGCGCACATACAAGGCCGCAGGCAGCACGGTGTCGAGCCACTGGGTGATCGACTGGCGAAAGCTGGCGACCATCACCGTTAGCGCCACCGCCAGGCTCAACGACGCCACCACGCCGCTGACCGCAATGGCCGCGCCGTGCGGCACCCGGCGCGCGCGCTCCACCGCCAGCAAGGGCAGGGGGCGTTCTGCTACCCAGGGCGCCACCGCCTTCAGCAGCAAAGACACCACCCACGGCAGGGTGCCTATGCCGCCCAGCAGCAAAAACGCCACGCTGACATAGGCCGCCAACGGCACACCCGCAATGGGCGGCAGTGTTGCCAAAGCGGCGGCAGCGAGCAACAAAAACAAGCCCCGGCGCGCGGGGCTGCTGCCATCCGAACTCGCGCCCAGGCCTTTGAGGGTTTGCGCCGGGGGCAGGCGCGCGGCCATGCGCGCGGGCAAAAAAGCACCCAGCAGGGCCGCGGCCACGCCCAGCGCGCCAAACACCAGGGCCGCGCCCGCGCTCCATTGCAGCGCAGGCGTGTCGCCTGAAAAATAGCCGCCGCCCAGGTCTCCCCCCAGAACGCGCAGCGCCGCTGCCGCCAGCCCCGTGCCCAGCGCCAGGCCCAGCGCGCTGCCCAACAGTCCCAGCCCCAGGGCTTCTAGCAGCACCAGCGCCATGCGGTGGCTGCGCTGCAGGCCCAGCACGTCCAGCAGCGCAAACTGCTGCGCGCGCCGCGTCACGCTCAGCGCCAGCACCGAAAACACCAAAAACCCGCCGGTAAACAGCGCCACCAGCGCCAGCACCGTCAGGTTGACCCGGTAGGCCCGCGACACATTGCCCATGCGAGAGAGCGCGTCGCCTGGCGGCTGCAGTACAGCGCCTGCAGGCCAGTCGCTTTGGGCTTGCAGCGTGCGGGCAAAGGCCTCGCGGTCCACGCCCGGGCGCAAGCGCAGGTCCACCCGGCTGAGTTGCCCCTGCGCGCCAAACGCGTCTTGTGCGGCCGCCACGTCCATCACCGCCAGGGGCGCGCCGCTGGCGGCCACCGTGCCGGCCACACGCAGGCGCTGCCAGCGCATGCCGTGTTGCACTTCCAGCCGGTCGCTACCGGGGCGCAAAAGTGCGGCGCGCGCGCTGGCGTTCAAAAACACGGCGTCGGGGGCGAACACGTCCAGCCGGTCGGCGCCTGCGCCGGGCAGGGGCAGCAGGTCGGGCGCTATTGCCGCGATTTGCAGCGCGTCGACGCCGAGCACGCGCAAAGCCACTTTGCGCTCCACGCCGGGTGCATCCGTGCTGGCGCGAATGGCAGCAGCTTGTGGTGGCGCGGCGCTTGCCGACCCTGAGGCGCTAGGCGCCAGCGCGTAGCTGTTGACCTCCAAGACCGGCGAAGCCCAGGCCACGTCGGGGTGGTGGCTCAGGCTCCCGTAAAGCGCGTCCGAGATACGAGCGCTGCTGGTGTTGCTCAGCGTCAAGTCCGCCTGACCCGAGACCGAGCGCACTGCCTTCGCAAATTCGTCCAGCGCCGAGGCGTTGATCACATGCACCGCAAAGGCCAGCGCCACGCCCAGCATCACCGACACCACGGCGGCGGCGTTGCGCCAGGGGTGCTGACGCAGCTCTTGCCAGGAAAAGCTGGCCAGCAGCGGCCACAGCGGGGAGCGCGGTGCGCGTGCTGGGTGGTGCGCTGCCTGGCGCTCGGGGGCGTGCGCGGCGCTGGTCATTGCGCCGCCAAAAGGGCCACTGCGGCCAGGGGTGGCATCACTTCTACGCCCTCGCGTAGCGGATAGGCCTGGGCCACGGGGGCGACCACCAGCTTGCGTGCGGCGCCCAGGTCGGCGCTGGCCAGGTAAAAGCCCTTGGACACGCTGGGTGCCGACGAGCGTTTGATTTCAATCACCCAGGTGGCGCCGTTGCGAAACTCCAGCACCAGGTCAACCTCGGCGCCGTGGCTGGTGCGGTAGTAGCTGGCCTGGGCCTGCGGCGCTGCAGCGATGAGCTGCTCGATCACAAAGCCCTCCCAGCTGCCCCCGGCCACCGGGTGGCCCAGCACGCCGTCCAGGTGCGGCAGGCCCAGCAGCGCGTGTACCAGGCCGCTGTCGCGCACATAGACCTTGGGCGCGCGCACCAGGCGCTTGCTGCTGGCACCGCTCCAGGGCAGCAGGCGGCGCACCAGCATCAGGTCGCACAGCAAATCGACGTAGCGGCCCACGGTTTGCCCGCTCACGCCCAGGGCGCTGGCCAGGCGGGACTGGTCGAGCAGCTCGCCCTGGTTGTGCGCCAGCATGGTCCACAGGCGGCGCAAGGTGGTGCTGGGAATGCGCGGCCCCAGGGCGGGAATGTCTTTTTCCAGGTAAGTGGCAATAAATGCCTCGCGCCAGGCCAGGCTGGCGCTATCGTCTGCTGCCAGCCAGGCCAGCGGAAAGCCGCCACGCACCCACAAGCGGTTGAGGTCGTGGGCGCTTGCATCGCTGCCCAGCACCTCGCGCGCCTGAAAAGGCGTCAGCTCCAAGGTCGCCACGCGCCCGGCCAGGCTTTCGCTGCTTTGCTGCAGCAGCACGCCGCTAGCCGAGCCCAACAGCAAAAACTGCCCACTGGCCTCGCCCGCGCGGCGGCGCTGGTCGATCACGCCGCGCAGCACCGCAAACAGGCCCGGCAGGCGCTGCACTTCGTCCAAGATCACCAACTGGTTGGGGTGGGCCGCAAAAAAGGCCTCCGGGTCGTCCAACTGGCGCTGGGCGGAGGGCAGCTCCAGGTCCAAGTAGATGGCGTTGTTGCGCGCGGCCCGTTCGGCGAAAGCCAGCGTGGTTTTGCCGCACTGGCGCGGTCCGAGCAGCACCACGGCGGGAAACTGCGACAGCAGCGTGTCCAGTGCAGCGTGGGCTTGGCGGGTTTTCATCCGTGAATTTTATCCACCAAAAGTTAATATTGCACGGTTAATTGGCCATTGGCGCTGAGATAGGGCGGTGTGAAGAGATTTCCACATACAAGCGCTAAGCCGCTACACTCGCGGCTTCACCGGGGGTGTCTGGCGCAAGCCGGACTGAGAAATACCCCATGAACCTGATCTGGGTCATGCCAGCGTAGGAAGCGTGATGGGGAAAATGCCGTGCGTTCTGGGGGCTTTTTTCGTTTCATGGGTCCTGGCTGGATTTTTTTTGAAACGTAAAGGAGTCCTTCCATGAATCACGGCATTTTTTCTTTCACCCGCCGCCGCGCCAGCGTGCTGCTGGTGGCATCCACCCTTGGGCTTAGCGCCCCGGTGGTTTTTGCGGCAGACCCTGCGCCTGAGTTGCGCTTGCTCACCCACAGCTCCTTTGGTGTGCCCAAGCCGCTCTTGGCCCAGTTTGAAAAAGACGCCGGTGTCAAGCTGCGCATCACCAAAGCGGGCGACGCCGGCGAGATGCTCAACAAGCTCATCCTCACCCGCAAAGCGCCGATTGCCGACGTGGTGTTTGGCATTGACAACACCCTGGCCGCCAAAGCGCTGGCGGCGGACGTGCTGGACGCCTATACCGGCCCCGCCGCCCAGCGCACCAGCGCCGTGGCCTTGCCCGCGCCCCTGGTGCCGGTGGACTATGGCTATGTGACGCTGAACTACGACAAAGCCTGGTTTGCCAAGAAGTCGGTGGCCCTGCCCAAAACACTGGAAGACCTGGCCCAGCCCGCTGCCGCCAAACTGCTGGTGGTGCAAAACCCGGCCACTTCGAGCACCGGCTACGCGTTTTTGCTCGCCACCATTGGCGCCTTGGGCGAAGAACCTGCTTTTGACTGGTGGGCGCGTATGCGCAAGGGCGGTATAAAAGTCGCCAAGGGCTGGAGCGAGTCCTACTACACCGACTTTTCTAACACCCCAGGCGGCGCTTACCCACTGACCGTGAGCTATGCCAGCAGCCCAGCGGCAGAAGTGTTTTACAGCAAGACCAAAATCAACGAGCCGCCCACCGGCAGCCTGAGCGTGCCCGGCGCGGTGTTCCGCCAAATTGAAGGCGTAGCCCTGGTAAAAGGCGGCAAGGCGCGCGAAGCCGCCGAGAAGTTCATCGAGTTCATGCGTTCGCCCGAGGTGCAAAAACAAATGCAAACCGAGATGTGGATGTTCCCGGTAGAAGCCGGTGTGGCCCGCGCCGAGGTGATGAAGTTTGCGCCTGAGCCCGCCAAATTTGACAGCCCCAGCGACAAAGACATCGCCGACAAAGGTGCCGCCTGGGTGGCGCGCTGGACCAAAGTGGTGCTGAAGTAATCCCACTCCCGTAAACGGATTCACCACCCATACCCGCAGACCCGCTGTGCGAATAGGCCCCGTTCTGCGTTCCCCGCGCTGGTTGGCGCTCGCACCCCTGGCTTTTATGCTGGTAGTGCTGGTCGCGCCGGTGTTGCGCTTGATGCAAGAGGCGTTGTCAGGCGGGAGCGGGCCTGTGGCTGATGGTCTGGACGCCAGCGCTTGGTTGCAACCCTGGGTCGACCCGTATTTGCGCTGGCGCCTGCTGTGGTCGGCGCTGCAGGCGACGCTCACCTGTGGCGTGGTGCTGCTGCTGGGCGTACCCGTGGCCTGGGTGCTGGCGCGCTATGAGTTTGTCGGGCGGCGCTGGGTGCTGCGCGCGCTGATGCTGCCCTTTGTGGTGCCCACGCTGGTGGCCGCCATGGGTGTGCTGGCGCTGTGGGGCCCGCAGGGCCTGTGGGAGCAAGCAGGCGGGGAGTCGCTTCAGGACACGCCTTTTTTGCTGCTGTATGGCAATGTGTTTTTTAACCTGTGCGTGCTGGTGCGCAGCGCCACTGATGCGCTTGAACAGGTTAGCGCCTCGCGCCTGGCGGCAGCCCGCACGCTGGGTGCAACGCCCTGGCGCGCGTTTTGGCGTATTGAGTGGCCTGCCATCTTGCCCTGGCTTACGTCGGCGCTGTGTCTGGTTTTTTTGTACTGCTTTGCCGGGTTTGGTCTGGCGCTGGTGCTGGGCGGTCAGCAGTACGCCACGGTAGAAGTGGAGATCTACACCCTGGTGGCCTACGAGCTGCAACTCGGTGCCGCTGGCGTACTGGCCATGTGGACCCTGGCGATTACCGGCGCGTGCGCCTTGCTCTACGCAGTGCTGGAGCGTCGTCTGGCCACGCCGCTGCGCGCCGACCGCATTGCCCGGCGCGCGCCGCGCGGCACGGCGCAATGGCTGGCGGTGGCAGGCGCACTGGCCGTGCTGCTGCTGTTTTGCCTGGCGCCCATCGCCGCCATCGTGCTGCGGGCGGCGCTGGCCGGCGCGCAAAGTTGGGCCGTGCTAGGGGAGCCCGAGACGCTGCAGGCGCTGGGCAACACGCTGCGCTTCTCGGGTGCCGCGCTGTTGCTGGCCACCGTTCTGGGCTTGTGCCACGCGCTGGCGGCGCGCCACTGGGCTGCCTTGCGCGCGCTGGCGTTTTTGCCGCTGGTGGTGTCACCCGTGCTGGTGGCCTTTGGGCTCTTGCTGCTCTACCCCAGCTGGACGGTCAGCGTGCCGCTGCTCATTGCCGCGTATGCGCTCTTGGCCTATCCCTTTGTCGCCAAGTCGGTGGCCTCAGGTCTGGACGGATTGCCCGTTAATTTGCTGGCAGCCGCACGCTCGCTGGGCGCATCACCCTGGCGCGCGTTTTGGCGCATCACCTGGCCGCTGCTGCTGCCCGCGCTGCGCCGTGGCATGGCCTTTGCGGCGGCCACCGCCGTGGGTGAATTTGCGGTCACCTTGTTTTTAAGTCGCCCCGAATGGGCCACACTCAGTACCCTGATTTACCAGCACCTGGGACGCCCGGGTGCGGCGCATTTAGACGCTGCGCTGGTGCTGGCCTGCGCGATGATGGCGCTGGCGCTGGCGGTTTTTTTGCTGATTGAGTGGCCCGTCGCTGACGCCGCCAGCCCCGAGGAAAACCATGCTTGACTTGCAAGGCCTTACCAAACACTGGCGCACGCCCGGTGGCAGCCAACGACTGCTGCTCAAAGACCTGAACTTGCAGGTGCCGCAAGCTCAAACCGTGGCGCTGCTGGGCCCCTCGGGCAGCGGCAAAAGCACCTTGCTCAAAATCATCGCCGGGTTGGAGGCGCCAGACGCCGGGCGAGTGCTGTTTGACGGGCAAGACATCACCGCCTTGCCGCCCGAGCAGCGCAAATTTGCCTTGATGTTCCAAGACTTTGCCCTGTTTCCGCACCTGGATGTGCAAGACAACGTGGCCTTTGGCCTGATCGAGCAAGGCCAGCGCCGCGCAGTGGCGCGCGCCCAGGCGGTAGCCATGCTGCAGCGCTTTGGCCTGAGCGCGCACACCGAGGCCCGGGTGTGGCAACTTTCGGGGGGTGAGCAGCAGCGCGTGGCGCTGGCGCGCGCCCTCATTACCGCACCTCGACTCTTGTTGCTAGACGAACCTTTTTCGGCGCTGGACGTCGACTTGCGCCACAGCCTGCGCGCCGAGTTTTTGGCGCGCATTACGGCCTCCGGCATGGCGGTGGTGTGGGTCACGCACGATGAGGCTGAGGCGCGCTCGGTGGGTGCGCATGGCTTTCGGGTGGTGGATGGGGCTTTGCAGCAGCTTTGGTAGCTGCGGGTGCATGGCTGCCAAGCCATCGTCCGTGCCACCGGCGCGCGGAACCGCCACTGGAATAGCCGCGCCCGGCCTGGAATAGCCAAGGCCGGTTCTGAAGCGGTGGACCTTATTCGCGCTGTCCCGGCACAAGGATGGTTGGCAGCGCCTCTTCGAGCATCTCAGGGTAATCTCGGCTGAAGTGCAGGCCCCGGCTCTCGTGGCGGGCGCGGGCGCTTTGCACGATCAGGTCGGCCACTTGCACCAGGTTGCGCAGCTCCAGCAGGTCGCGCGTGACGTGGAAGTTGGCGTAAAACTCCTGTATTTCGTCTTGCAGCAGCGCAATGCGGTGCGCAGCGCGCTCCAGCCGTTTGTTGGTGCGCACAATGCCCACGTAGTCCCACATAAAGCGGCGCAGCTCGTCCCAGTTGTGCGAGATCACCACCGACTCGTCTGCGTCGGTGACGCGGCTGTCGTCCCAGGCGGGTAGGGCGGGCACGGATGCGCCGGGGTGTTGTTCAATGTCGTGGCTGGCCGCGCGCGCAAACACCATGCATTCCACCAGCGAATTACTGGCCAGCCGGTTGGCGCCGTGCAGGCCGCTGCAAGCGGCCTCGCCAATGGCGTACAGGCCGCTCAGGTCAGTGCGGCCGTGCAGGTCGGCCAGCACGCCGCCGCAGGTGTAGTGGGCGGCGGGCACCACCGGAATCGGCTGCCGGCTGATGTCAATGCCCAGCTCCAGGCAGCGGGCGTAAATGTTGGGAAAGTGTTCCTCGATAAAGGCCAGGCTTTGGTGCGAAATATCCAAGTAAACGCAGTCAAAGCCGCCTTTTTTCATCTCAAAGTCAATGGCGCGGGCCACCACGTCGCGCGGAGCCAGTTCGGCGCGCGCGTCGTGCGAAGGCATAAACCGCGTGCCGTCGGGCAGCAGCAGGCGTCCGCCTTCACCACGAACGGCTTCGCTGATCAAAAACGACTTGGCGTGCGGGTGGTACAAACAGGTGGGGTGGAACTGGATGAACTCCATGTTCTGCACCCGGCAGCCCGCGCGCCAAGCCGCGGCAATGCCGTCGCCCGTGGCAGTGTCGGGGTTGGTGGTGTACAGATAAACCTTGCCCGCGCCGCCCGTGGCCAGCAAGGTGTGCGGGGCAGAAAAGGTCAGCACCTCGTCGGTCACGTCGTCCAGGGCATACAGGCCCACGCAGCGGCGGTTTTGCCCGCTGTCACTTGCCACTTTGTCGCTGGTGATCAGGTCCACCAGCGTGTGGTTTTCAAACAGGCTGATGTTGGGCGACTTTTGCACCCGCTCAATCAGCGTGGCTTGTACGGCGGCCCCGGTGGCGTCGGTCACATGCACGATGCGCCGCGCGCTGTGGCCGCCTTCGCGGGTGAGGTGCAGGTCGCCGTTGTGTTCGGTGCTAAAGGGCACGCCCATGGTCTGAAGCCAGGCAATGGCCTGGGGGGCGTGTTCGACCACAAATTGCGTGGCCGCCAGGTCGCACAAGCCCGCACCCGCAATCAGCGTGTCGTCCACATGCGCGGCGAAGCTGTCGGCCTTGTCCCACACAGCGGCAATGCCGCCTTGCGCCCAACCACTCGACCCCTCGCGCACCGCGCGCTTGGTGATGATGGCAACCCTGTATTTTTCGGACAGCAGCAAGGCCGTGCTCAAACCGGCCAGGCCGCTGCCGACGATCAGCACATCAAATTGCAGCGCTGTCAACGATGGGTGTTCTTGCATCAAATTAGCCTATGCGCATGCCGGGCGCAGCGCCGGGCCAGGGGTTAAGAATGTAAATACCGGGTTGCGCCTTTTCGTCCGCATGGCTGGCCGCCAGCACCATGCCCTCGCTCACGCCAAACTTCATCTTGCGCGGCGCCAGGTTGGCCACCAGCACGGTGAGTTGGCCAATCAGGTCGGCGGGCTGGTACATGCTGGCGATGCCGGAGAACACATTGCGCATGCGTCCTTCGCCTGCGTCCAAGGTCAGGCGCAGCAGCTTGACCGAGCCTTCCACCGTTTCGCAGTTGACGATTTTGGCAATGCGCAGATCGATCTTGGCGAAGTCGTCGATGGTGATGGTGGGGGCGACTTCCTCGCCGCCGGGAAGGGCTGCAGCAGTGTCTGGCCCCGGTTCCGCAGGCGGCTCGAAGAGTGCGTCCAGTTGTTCGGGGGTAACGCGTTGCATCAGGTGCTGGTAGGGCGCAACCACGGTTGGCAATGGGGCCGCATCGCCCCAAGTAAAACTTCGATTGAGCAAGAACAGCTCTTTCGCAACCTTTTCGGTCAACGAGGGAAGCACTGGCGTCAAAAGGACCGAAAGGAGTTTGAAGCCATGAAGTACGCGCGAGCAAATATCCTGTAGTTCCGCGCGCTTGCTCTCGTCTTTAGCGAGAACCCAGGGCTTGGCAGCATCAAAAGAAGCGTTCAACCCGTCGGCGATCGCCATGATTTCACGCAATGCTTTCCCGTAATCGCGTGCCTCGTACGCCTCTCGCACAAGGAACGCGGACGCTTTCGCGCCCTCTACGAGCGGCGCTGTGTCACCAATAAAGCCGATCCCACCATCAAAATTCTTAACCAAAAACCCCGCCGCCCGGCTCGCAATATTCACAAACTTCCCAATCAAATCACTGTTCACCCGCGCCAAAAAGTCATCTGCGTTGAAGTCAATATCTTCATTGCGCGCCGAAAGCTTGGCCGCCAGGTAGTAGCGCAGCCACTCGGGGTTCATGCCCAGGCTCAGGTACTTGAGCGGGTCCAAGCCGGTGCCGCGGCTTTTGCTCATCTTCTCGCCGTTGTTCACCGTTAGAAAGCCGTGCACAAAGATATTGCTAGGCGCTTTGCGGCCGCTGAAATGCAGCATGGCCGGCCAGAACAGGGTGTGGAAGGTGACGATGTCCTTGCCAATAAAGTGGTACTGCTCCAGGTCGGGCTGCGCCATGTAGGCCGCGTAATCTTCCCCCCGTTTGTCCAGCAGGTTTTTCAGCGATGCCAGGTAGCCCACCGGTGCGTCCAGCCACACATAAAAGTATTTGCCCGGCGCGTCGGGAATCTCGATGCCGAAGTAGGGCGCGTCCCGGCTGATGTCCCAGTCGCCCAGGCCTTCGCTGCTGGACCCGTCGGGGTTGGTGCGCACACTAAACCACTCTTTGACCTTGTTGGCCACCTCGGGCTGCAGCTTGCCGTCTTGCGTCCAGTTCTGTAAAAACGCCACACAGCGCGGGTCCGAGAGTTTGAAGAAAAAATGCTCCGAGCTCTTAAGCTCGGGAGTGACGCCCGAGAGCGCGGAGTACGGGCTGATCAAGTCGGTGGGGGCGTAGACGGCGCCGCAAACCTCGCAGTTGTCGCCATACTGGTCTTTGGCGTGGCACTTAGGGCATTCGCCTTTGATGAAGCGGTCGGGCAAAAACATGTTTTTCGCCGGGTCGAAAAACTGCTCGATGGTCTTGCGCTCGATCAGCGAGCCGCCGTTGGATTCGGGGATGTCGCGCAAGTCGCGGTAAATTTGGCGGGCGAGTTCGTGGTTTTCGGGGGCGTCGGTGCTGTGCCAGTTGTCAAAGCCGATGTGAAAGCCGTCGAGATAAGGCTTGCGCCCGGCGGCGATATCGGCCACAAATTGCTGGGGTGTTTTGCCAGCCTTCTCGGCGGCGATCATGATGGGCGCGCCGTGCGTGTCGTCGGCGCACACAAAGTTGACCGCGTGGCCCTGCATGCGCTGGAACCGCACCCAGATATCAGCCTGGATGTATTCCATGATGTGGCCGATGTGGAAATTGCCGTTGGCGTAGGGCAGGGCGGTGGTGACGAACAGTTGGCGGGACATGGGCGGGTGGAAACCTTGGGGCGAAGGGGCTGATTTTAGATGTTTAACAATCCGGCCATGAGCCCCAATGCCATTGACCAATTCAAAACCCCTTGCCTTGTTGCTAGCTTTGATGAAGCGCTTGATGGGCAACAAGCCCACAGGCGCCAGCTCCTGCCTTGCTGGCAGGGCGTGACACACCGCCACCTGCTTGCGCTTTTGGTGTGCTTGTTCGGGCTTTGCTCAGCGGGCTTTGCGCAGGCAAGCGAGCTGGCTGACAAGCTCCAGCAACCCGGCTACGCCCTGCTGATGCGCCATGCGCTGGCGCCCGGGGTCGGTGACCCCGCAGGCTTTAGCTTGCAAGACTGTGCCAGCCAACGCAATCTCAACGGCGAAGGCCGTCAGCAGGCGGTACGCATCGGTCAGTGGCTGCGCCAGCAGGGCTTGAGCCGCGCCCAGGTGCTCACCAGCCCTTGGTGCCGTTGCAAAGAAACGGCCCAACTTTTGGGATTGGCTGACGCCGCTGTCGAGCCTGCACTCGCGTCTTTTTTTGAAGAATCCCAGCGCGCCCCAGAATTCACCCGACGCTTGCAACAGCGACTGGCGCTTGCCAGCCAAACCAAGGGCAACCATGCTCTGGTGCTGGTCACGCACCATGTCAATATCTTGGCCTATATGGGCGAAAACGTAGGCTCAGGCGACATGGTGCTGGTGCAGTTTGATGCGCAAGGCAAGTTGTTAAACGCCAAGCGCTTTGCCAGCCCCTAGGCAAGCGCCTGCCAGACCTTAAGCTGGCGCCTGCCAAGCAAAGAAGCGGTGAATTTCCGCACTTTGCGCCTGCGCATCGGCTTGGCCCAGTGCCATGAGCGCTTGGGTGTAGGGCGCTTCAAAAAGCAAATAGCTCAAAAGCGCGTCGCCCTGGCCCTGGGCGGGGGCGTCGGTGCGGCCCAGGGTACGCAGCAGGCTTTGCACCGTGGGCGGCAGGGCACGGGCATGCGCGGCGGCGATCACGTCCAGGCGCTGCGAGGGCGCAATCAGCAGCAGCTCCACCGGGCGCAAATGCGTGTTCGTACGCTTATCCGGCGGGATGAGATGCAGAGTTTGGTTGATGCGCCGCAGGCGCTCCACGTCCACCGACAGTGAGTCGAGAAAGATGCTGGAGAGCGCGTGGCCGGCAATCTGCGCCAAATTGGGATAGTTTGGTTCGGTGTGGGTCATCTGCCGGGGTTCTTGCATGCGCCCGGCGCCTATCACCAAAATTCGGTCCGCCCCCAGGTGGATGGCCGCCGAGGTGGGTGCCGTCTGGCGCATCGAGCCGTCGCCAAAAAATGCCGGCCCCTGCGGCCCGTCCAGCCGCATGGCGGGGAAAACAAAGGGGATCGCCGCGCTGGCCAGCAAATGCGGCACCGTGATCGCCCCTTGTTGTGCCAGGCGCTGGTTGCGCACCCAGGGTGCTACGGGTGCCTCGCTTTGGAAAAAAGTGACGTGTTCGCCCGTGCTGTAGCTCGACGCACTAATGGCCAGCGCCTGCAAATGCCCGTCTTGCATCAGGCCCGGCAGGCGCCCAAAGCGCACCCGCTCGGTCAGCAGACCACGCAGCGGGTCGTTGTTGAGCAGCGACTTGGGGCGCAGGCGCTTTTGCCGCAGCAGCCAACCCAGTGACAAGAGCGAGAGCCAGCGCGCGCCCGAACGCACCATGCCCAGCACGCCGGTGTCATAGACCTGTTCCACATGGAAGTTGCCCCACACCTCCACCAGTTCGGCCATCGCGCTGTCAAAGTCGTCGGCGCCGCAGGCCAGCACGGCGGCGTTGATGGCGCCGGCCGAGGTGCCGCTGATGATGGGAAAAGGGTTGGCCGCCATGTCTGCGCGTTGTGCGACAGCCTCAGGGCCATCGCCCAGCGCCAGGCGCGCGGTGCGGCGCATTTGCGCAATGGCAGCTAGCACGCCCACCTGATAAGCGGCACGCGCGCCGCCGCCTGAGAGGATAAGACCGGTGGTACTTGCCATGTCCCGATGGTAGGAGGGTTTTGCGCAGGGTGAATAAGGGCACACCCGCGCTTGGTTAGACTGAGCAACGCCCGTGCCTGACCTTGGCGCGTCATCTCTTTTCTCCTGATTGCCGATTTATGTCCACCCCCGACCTCGTTCTCCAAGCCCTGCAAACCGTTGTGGATCCCAATACCGGCAAAGACTTCGTGAGCGGCAAATGCGTCAAAAATCTGCGCGTCAATGGCGATACGGTGGACTTTGACCTGGAGCTGGCTTACCCCGCCAACAGCCAGTTAGAGGGCTTTTGCCAGCTGCTAGCTGCGGCCGCGCAAACAGTAGAAGGCGTCGTACACGTCGAAATCCAACCCCGCCTGAACGTGAGCGCCCACGCGGTGCAGCGCGGCGTGCAACTGCTGCCGGGTGTGAAAAATATTGTGGCCGTGGCCTCGGGCAAGGGCGGCGTAGGCAAAAGCACCACTGCGGCCAACCTGGCGCTGGCGCTGGCTTCTGAGGGCGCAAGCGTGGGCCTGCTCGACGCCGATATCTACGGCCCGAGCATGCCCATGATGATGGGTATCAGCGGCAAACCGGCATCTGCCGACGGCAAGACCATGGAGCCCATGGTGAACTATGGCGTGCAGGTGATGTCGATTGGCTTTTTGGTGCCGCAAGACGAAGCCATGATCTGGCGCGGCCCCATGGCCACCCAGGCCCTAGAGCAGCTGCTGCGCCAGACCCACTGGCAAGAACTCGACTACCTGATCGTGGACATGCCCCCGGGCACCGGCGACATTCAGCTCACCCTGAGCCAGCGCGTGCCTATGACCGGCGCGGTGATCGTCACCACGCCCCAAGACATAGCGCTCTTGGACGCCAAAAAAGGCATCAAAATGTTCGAAAAAGTGGGCGTGCCCATTTTGGGCATCGTGGAAAACATGGCGGTGCATGTATGCAGCCAGTGTGGCCATGTGGAACACATTTTTGGCGCGGACGGCGGCAAAAAGATGGCCTCTGAGTACGCCATGGACTACCTGGGCGCCTTGCCCCTGGCCATGGCGATCCGCGAACAGGCTGACAGCGGTCGCCCCACCGTGGTGGCAGACCCGGATGGCGAAGTCGCTGGCCTGTACAAAGCGCTGGCGCGCAAGGTGGCGGTGGCGATTGCCGCCAAGAACAAAGACTTCTCCAGTAAGTTCCCCAGCATTACCATATCCAAGTCGACCTGAGGCGCAGCGCGGCGTCGAAGAAAAAATCCGGAGCGAACTGAGGGTTTGTTGAGCCTCACTAAGGTGCTTTGAAATTTTCTCAGCGCCTGTTTGAGAAACTTTGGTGCATTTTTGCGCGAGTTAACCCTTTGCCTGTAAGTCTCTGTAAGCAATGCGCCCAGATACTGTCTACCGTTGCAGTTGATTTCGATGGGACTGCAATTTTTTCGCAAGCCAATTGCCCATTGGCTTCTCTTCAGACAGATTCAAAATACAGGAGGCTACCCATGACGACTGAATCCCCCGGTTTGCTGGACAAAGAGCGAATCATTGCCGGCCCCGGCTTTAACCGCTGGCTGGTGCCACCGGCCGCTTTGGCCATCCATTTATGCATCGGCATGGCCTATGGCTTTTCTGTGTTTTGGCTGCCTTTGAGCAAGGCGCTGGGCATCAAGGAAGCGATCAAGTGCGGCCCTGAAGTCGGATTTTTTGGTCAGCTTTTCACCACCACCTGCGACTGGCAAATCTCCACCCTTGGCTGGATGTACACCCTGTTTTTTGTCTTGCTGGGCTCTAGCGCTGCCACTTGGGGCGGCTGGCTGGAGCGCTCCGGTCCGCGCAAGGCCGGCGTTGTGTCGGCGGTGTGCTGGTGCGGCGGCATGCTGATATCGGCTCTGGGCGTGTACACGCACCAGTTTTGGTTGATGATTTTGGGTTCGGGCGTGATCGGCGGAATTGGCCTTGGGTTGGGCTATATCTCGCCCGTGTCCACGCTGATCAAGTGGTTCCCGGACCGTCGCGGCATGGCTACCGGCATGGCCATCATGGGCTTTGGCGGCGGCGCCATGATCGGCTCGCCCCTGGCGGCGGACTTGATGAAGCATTTCGCTACCCCCACCGACGTGGGCGTGATGCAGACTTTCGTCGTCATGGCTCTGGTCTACTTTGTCTTCATGATGGCGGGCGCCTTCGGCTACCGCGTGCCTGAGACCGGCTGGAAACCCGCCGGTTGGACGCCCCCGCCCGCGCAAGTGAGCAACACCATGATTACGCAAAAGCACGTGCATGTGAGCAAGGTCTGGGGTATTCCCCAGTTTTGGCTGATCTGGATGGTCTTGTGCATGAACGTCAGCGCCGGTATCGGCGTGATCGGCATGGCCTCGCCCATGCTTCAAGAGGTGTTTGGTGGCGCACTGATTGGCATTCCGGCCAAGTTTGGGGAGCTCGACAAAGACCAGCTCAAAGCCATTGCGACCGTAGCGGCCGGCTTTACCGCGCTCCTTAGCCTGTTCAACATTGGCGGGCGCTTTTTCTGGGCCAGCTTATCGGACAAACTAGGCCGCAAGCTCACCTACGTTGTGTTTTTTGTGCTCGGTGGCGCGATGTATTTCAGCGTGCCCGGAAGTGCAGCGGCGGGCAGCATCGTGCTGTTTGTTTCGGCTTTTTGCATTATTTTGAGCATGTACGGCGGCGGCTTTGCCACGGTGCCGGCCTATCTGGCCGATATCTTTGGCACGCAGATGGTGGGCGCTATCCATGGCCGCTTGCTCACCGCCTGGGCCACGGCCGGCGTGCTCGGCCCAGTGGTGGTGAACTACATGCGTGAATACCAGCTTGGCTTAGGGATCCCGCGCGAGCAGGTTTACAACCAGACTATGTACATCTTGGTGGGTATGCTGTTAGTGGGTCTGATCTGCAACCTGCTGGTCAAGCCGCTGGATCCGAAATGGTTCATGACGGACAGCGAACTGGCCGAAGAAAAGCGCTTAGCCCATGAAAAAGCCGTCGCCTCTGAGGTGGTGCGCGGCGGTGAGGCTACCGGTTCGGACAGCGTGAGCCCCATGGTGGTGGCGTTGGCCTGGGCGGCGGTGGGCATTCCCTTGGCCTGGGGCGTGTACCGCACCCTGCAAAGCGTAGCCAAGTTCTTCGCTTAACGCTCTTATTGCGACTCCGAAAGCCCCGGCAGCGCAAATTTTTTGCGTCGGCGGGGCTTTCTGCTTAAACGTGCACCAAAATCGCGCGCACGAGCCCTCAATTAGTCCACCTTCATGCACACACCCAAAACATCATCCTCCCCGGCGGTAACCGCAGTAGCCCTGGCCTCGGTGGACGATATGCGCCAACGCATTCGCAGCAAAAGCAAGCTCAAAGGCCGCCAGGCTGATGACGCCGCTGTCGATGAGGTCCGCGCACTCTTGGGTGCAGGACCGCACCGCAGTGATCTGCTGATCGAGAACCTGCATGTGCTCAATGACACTTTTGGCGCTCTGCATGACCGCCACCTGGTGGCGCTGGCCAAGGAAATGAACATTCCCATGGCCTCGGTCTATGAGGTGGCCACCTTCTACCATCACTTCGAAGTTCTTAAGGGCGATGCCGCCGCCCCCGGCCTGACGGTGCGCGTGTGTGATGGGCTGAGCTGCGCGCTGGCCGGCGCGAAAGACCTGCTAGCGCGCCTGCCTGCCATCTTGGGCCGTGACGACGTGCGCGTGATCGCCGCCCCCTGCATTGGCCGCTGCGAACAGGCCCCCGCGGTCGTGGTGCACCAAAACCCCGTGCCATTTGCCACCTTGGAGGCAGTAGCCCAGGCCGTCACCGCCCACGCCAAAGACCATCCAACAGCCGCCGACAACGCCCAGTTTGACGCCGCCGCCCTGGCCCAAAAGCCGGTATCGCCCGCCAGCGGTATTGAAAGTGCCCCGGCCTATGTGGGCCTGGAGGCCTATGTCGCCCTTGGCGGTTACGCGTTAGCCGTCGCCCTGGCCGAAGGCAGTCAAGACGCGGAACCGGTGGTCAAAGCCATGGAAGACTCGGGCCTGCGTGGCCTGGGGGGCGCCGGTTTTCCGGCTGGACGCAAATGGCGCATCGTGCGCGATCAGCCCGCGCCCAAACTCATGGCCGTCAATATTGACGAAGGTGAGCCCGGCACCTTCAAGGACCGCACCTATCTGGAGCGCGACCCGCACCGTTTTCTCGAAGGCCTGCTGGTGGCCGCGCAAGTGGTGGGCATTGACGCCTGCTATATCTACCTGCGTGATGAATACCACGGCTGCCGCGCCATTTTGGATGCCGAGCTCGCCAAACTGCGCGCTAACCCGCCGTGCAAGCTGCCGCTGATTGAGCTGCGCCGGGGGGCTGGCGCCTACATCTGCGGCGAAGAGTCCGCCATGATCGAGAGCATTGAGGGTAAACGCGGCGAGCCGCGCATGCGCCCGCCCTACATCGCCCAGGTCGGCCTGTTTGGCCGCCCCACGCTGGAACACAACTTCGAGACCCTGTATTGGGTTCGCGACATCGTGCAAAAAGGCCCGCAGTGGTTCAGCAGCTTTGGGCGCAACGGACGCAAGGGCTTGCGGTCTTTCAGCGTCAGCGGCCGGGTCAAACACCCCGGCGTGAAGCTGGCCCCTGCCGGTATCAGCGTCAAAGAGCTGATTGCCGAATACTGCGGCGGCATGGCGGACGGCCACACGCTGTATGCCTATTTGCCCGGCGGCGCCTCGGGCGGCATCTTGCCCGCCAGCCTGGGTGATATTGCGCTGGACTTTGACACGCTCCAGCCCTATGGTTGCTTTATCGGATCAGCCGCCGTGATTGTGCTGGGCCAGCACGACAAGGCGCGCGACGCTGCCAGCAACATGATGCGTTTCTTTGCGCATGAGAGCTGCGGCCAGTGCACTCCTTGCCGCGTAGGCACCGCGAAGGCGGTCACGCTGATGGACGCGCTGGTGTGGGACAACGACACGCTGGAAGACCTGAACATTGTGATGACCGACGCATCAATTTGCGGCCTGGGTCAAGCGGCGCCCAACCCGGTGCGCTGTGTCCAAAAATACTTTGCCCACGAGGTGGCCTGACATGAACGCACCCACAAAAATCTCCGAAGTGACCCCGCAGGTCGTCACCTTCCTATTGAACGGCAAGCCTGCGGAGGCCTTTGAGGGCGAAAGCATCCTCAAAGCGGCAAAGCGCCATGGCATCGAGATTCCTCACCTTTGCTACAAGGACGGCTACCGCGCCGATGGCAACTGCCGCGTCTGCGTGGTCGAAATCAAAGGCGAACGCACCTTGGCGCCGAGTTGCTGCCGCAGCGCCACGGCGGGCATGGAAGTGCAAGCCCAGAGCGCGCGCGCTGTCAAAAGCCAAAAGATGGTGCTGGAAATGCTGCTGTCCGACATGCCGGATGTGGGCTACAAGTGGAACGACGCGGCTCCTTTTTCTAGCGCTGCTGCGCCAGGGGATGCGCCAGACGCCTCATGGTGCGAGCACAAATCGGCTCCCGGCGCATCCCCTGCCGCAGCCGGGTCTTTGGACGGGACAAGTTACAACTCCCCTTCTGCCACGGCGGTGCTGGGGGTGGGGGCGGGTGACGATTTGTGCTCGCACCATGAGGAACCCGCCCCCACCCCCGGCGCCGCTGGGGCAGAGGCGAGCACCACAAGCGTAGGGCAGCACGGGGAACTAAGTTACTGGGCCGAGCGCATGGGCGTCACGGTGCGTCCAGAACTGAAAGCGCTGAGAAGAGAACAACCCCAGGCCGACATGTCGCACCCCGCCATGGCCATCAACCTGGACGCCTGCATCCAGTGCAACCGTTGCGTGCGAGCCTGCCGCGAAGAGCAAGTCAACGACGTGATTGGCTACGCAATGCGCGGCGCGCACAGCGAAATCGTGTTTGACCTGAACGACCCCATGGGTGAGAGCACCTGTGTGGCCTGCGGCGAATGCGTGCAAGCCTGCCCCACCGGCGCGCTCATGCCCAAAACCCAGGTCGGTAGCCAGATCGTCGATAAAAAAGTGGACTCGGTATGCCCTTTTTGCGGTGTGGGCTGTTTGCTGACCTACAGCGTCAAAGACAACGCGATCGTCAGCGTGGAGGGGCGCGACGGCCCGGCCAACCACAGCCGCTTGTGCGTCAAAGGCCGCTTTGGCTTTGACTACGCCGCCAGCCCCCAGCGCCTGACCATGCCGCTGATCCGCAAGGTCGGTGTGGGCAAAGACCCCGAACTGCTCAACCGCCTGAACCGTGACAGCGCCGACTGGTCCGAAGTGTTCCGCGAAGCCACCTGGGACGAAGCCCTGGCCCTGGGCGCAGGCAAGCTCAAAGACCTGCGCGACCAGTTTGGCCCCAAGGCCCTGGCCGGTTTTGGCTCGGCCAAAGGCAGCAACGAAGAAGCCTATTTGTTCCAGAAACTGGTGCGCACCGGTTTTGGCTCTAACAACGTGGACCATTGCACCCGCCTGTGCCACGCCTCCAGCGTGGCAGCGCTCTTGGAGGGCGTGGGCTCGGGCGCGGTCAGCAACCAGGTCAACGACGTGGAGCATTCCGAGTTGATCTTCGTAATTGGTTCGAACCCCACGTCCAACCACCCTGTGGCCGCCACCTGGATGAAGAACGCCGCCCAGAAGGGCTCAAAAATCGTGCTGGCCGACCCGCGCATCACCGACATCGGCAAACACGCCTGGCGCACCCTGCAGTTCAAGGCCGACACGGACGTGGCCATGCTCAATGCACTCATCCACGTGGTGATTGAAGAAGGCCTGGCCGACCAGGACTTTATTGCCCGGCGCGCCAGCAATTACGAGGCGCTGCGCGAGAACGTCTTGGGCTACAGCCCCGAGGCCATGGCGCCGATTTGCGGCATACCGGCGCAGACCCTGCGCGAAGTGGCGCGCGCTTTTGCCAAGGCCAAGAGTGCCATGATTTTGTGGGGGATGGGCATAAGCCAGCACGTGCACGGCACGGACAACGCGCGCTGCCTGATTGCGCTGGTCACGGTGACTGGCCAGATTGGCAAACCCGGAAGCGGCCTGCACCCGCTGCGGGGGCAAAACAATGTGCAAGGCGCGTCTGACGCCGGCCTGATTCCAATGATGTTCCCCAACTACCAGCGCGTCACCAACGGCGCGGCGCATGCGTGGTTTGAAGACTTCTGGGACGCCAAGCTCGACGCCCAACCCGGCTACACCGTGGTCGAAATCATGCACAAGATCTTGGCACCTGAGAACGACGCCCACAAGGTGCGCGGCATGTACATCATGGGCGAAAACCCCGCCATGAGCGACCCCGACCTGAACCACGCCCGCCACGCGCTGGCCAGTCTGGACCACTTGGTGGTGCAAGACATTTTTATGACCGAGACCGCCTGGTTGGCCGACGTGGTGCTGCCCGCCACCGCCTGGCCCGAGAAAACCGGTACTGTCAGCAACACCGACCGCATGGTGCAACTGGGCAAACAGGCTATCCATCCGCCGGGCCAAGCCAAGCCGGACCTTTGGATCATTCAAGAGATAGCAAAGCGTGTTGGCGCCCACGCGCCGCACGTGGCGTCCACCGGCGCAGGCAGCCACGGCACGGGTCGTCCGCTGGCCTGCGGCTACGAGGGCGAGTTCGACGGCGTGGCCGAGGTCTACGACGAAATGCGCCGCGCCATGCACACCGCCATCTCGGGCATCACCTGGGAGCGCCTGCAGCGCGAGTCCAGCGTCACCTACCCTTGCCTGAGCGCCGATGACCCGGGTGCGCCCACGGTGTTTATCGATCACTTTGCCACCGAAGATGGGCGCGTGCATTTGGTCCCGGCGGACATCATTCCCGCCAACGAGCGGCCCGATGGCGACTTCCCGTTCGTGCTGATCACTGGGCGCCAGCTGGAACACTGGCATACCGGCAGCATGACGCGCCGCGCCACTGTGCTCGACGCCATCGAGCCCATGGCCACCGCGTCCATGTGCGGCCCCGATTTGGCCAAGCTGGGCTTGGACACGGGCGACGTGATCACCATCGCCTCGCGCCGTGGGCAGGTAGCCATCCATGTGCGGCGCGACGACGGCACGCCGAGCGGCGCGGTGTTTGTACCCTTTGCCTATTACGAGGCGGCGGCCAACCTGATGACCAATGCTGCCTTGGACCCGGTGGGAAAAATCCCGGAGTTCAAGTACTGCGCCGTGGCTGTCCACGCTGGGGGCGTGCCATCGGCGGTGGAAGGCTACGGAACGAATGCACCGGCGACGGCCGGGGCCTGAAGCCCTTGCCCGACCTCACCGAAGTGCCTGCGCCAGGTCTGCCGCGCCTGACCCAGGCGCAGGCGCCGCTGACCCAAGCGATAAAGGTCGTCAACGAGTTCGGCGAAACGCGTGATCTGGAAATTCCAGCCGAGCGCGCGCTCACCGTCTATATCGACAAGCGCGAACTCGTCACGCTCATGACTCTCGGTGCCAAGCCTGAGTGGCTGGTGCTGGGCTATTTGCTCAACCAGCGGCTCATCCGCGCAGCACACGAGGTGGAGTCCATCACCGTGGACTGGGAAGTGGGCGCCGCCGCCGTCAAAACCCACCACGGTATTGCGAATTTGGCTGAGAAAACCGCCAAGCGCGTGGTCACCACCGGCTGCGGCCAGGGCAGCGTGTTTGGCGAGCTGATGGCCGACGTGGACACCATCGCGCTGCCACCCGCCACGCTCACGCAAAGCGCTCTGTACGGCATCGTCAACGCCATTCGGCTGCACGACAGCGTGTACAAAGCGGCAGGTTCGGTGCACGGCTGCGCGCTGTTCAAGGGCGACGCCATGCTCATGTTTGTCGAAGACGTGGGCCGCCACAACGCCATTGACGCCATTGCCGGCTGGATGGCGCTGCAGCCCAGCGACAGCCCGGCAGACGGCGGCCAACAGCGCGTCGGCCTGCGCGCCGACGACAAGGTCTTCTACACCACCGGCCGCCTGACCAGCGAGATGGTCATCAAATCCGCGCAAATGGGCGTGCCCATCGTCATTTCCCGCAGCGGCATCACCCAAATGGGCCACGCGGTGGCGCAGCGGCTGAATTTGTGTGCTGTCGGGCGGGCTACGAACAAGCGGTTTTTGTGCTTCAGCGCGCAGGAGCGGCTGGTTTTGGATGTGACCGAGGCGGCAAGCGGCGTCGGTTGAGTGCATTGAAGGCGCTAAGCCTCTAAGATGCGTTGTACGTATAACGCTTTAAGGAGTCCACCATGCACAAGCGAATGACCATCACGCTAGATGAAGACGTGTACGACGGCCTGTACCGCACGGTAGGGAAGCGTCAGATGAGCCAGTTCATCGAGGACTTGCTGCGCCCGCATGTGCTTGACACGGCCTTAGACGACGGTTACCGCGCCATGGCGGCTGACGCGGTGCGCGAGGCAGAAGCGCAAGAATGGTGCAACGCGCTGGCCAAGGATATGGGTCGTGAAACGCGGTGAGGTCTGGTGGGTCGAGTTCGATCCGGCCGTAGGTTCCGAGGTTCGCAAAACACGGCCCGCAGTGATTGTCAGCAATGATGCGGCCAACAGAAACCTGTCCCGCGTGGTCGTGGTGCCCTTGACCAGCAACACGGGCCGTCAATACCCTGGCGAGGCTTTGGTGTCCGTGGAAGGCCAAAGCAGCAAGGCGATGGCAGACCAGATCATGGCCGCCGACAAAGCCCGCCTGAAAAGCCAAGTTGGCTTGCTGAGCAAGGCCGATATGCAAGCACTTGAAGACGCCATCCGGGTCCACCTGAGCTTGGCCAAGTAGATTTGGTTGCAAGAACCGGATAGATTCGCAATTTCTTTTAAACGGTATAAACTGTATAAACCGTTTAAAAGGAGTTTCACCATGAAATCATTCGAACAACTGCACACTGCCCGAGGCTTCTTGGTTCTTTGGTTTCAGAGGCTCACGCAACATTACCAGCTGCACCAGCCCGAGCACGTTGGACCCTACGCAGGTTCTCTGTTGCGGCGCGAGGACTGGGACCACGCCTAAACTGCGGGCGTGAGGTGGCCCGGGCTGGGTTCTAGGCCCGCGTCTTGGGCTTTTTTGACCTGGGTTTTTTTTTGCGCTAAGGTTCGGCCATGAAGCAATCTTTTTGGCGCCTTGGCTGGCGCACTTTGTGGCGCGACGTGCGCTCGGGCGAGCTGCGGCTCCTGGTGGTGGCGGTGACCCTGGCAGTGGCATCTCTTACGGCGGTGGGTTTTTTTGCCGACCGTTTGCAAGGCGGGTTGCAACGCGACGCGCGCCAGTTGCTCGGCGGTGATGCCGTCGTCGTCACCGACCGGCCTGCCGCTTCCGTGTTTGCCCAAGAGGCACAGCGGCTGGGGCTGGCGCAGGTGCAAACCCTGTCCTTTCAAACCATGGCCCGCGCTACCGAGCCCCAAGGCGGCGCAAGCAAGCTGGTGGCCCTCAAAGCGGTGGAGGCTGGCTATCCGCTGCGTGGCACGCTGCGGCTCAATGACAGCCTGGACGGGCCCGAGCGGCCGGCGGGCGGCGCGCCCAAGCCCGGCACCGCCTGGGTGGATGCGCAGGTGTTGGACGCTTTGGCAGTTCCATCGGGCGGCACGCTGTTACTGGGCAATCAAGCCTTTACCGTGGCAGCGCTGATCGCCAGCGAGCCCGACCGGGGCGCCGGGTTTATGAACTTTGCACCGAGGGTGATGGTGAACGCGGCAGATGTGGCCGCTACCGGCTTGGTGCAACCGGCCAGCCGCGTCAACTACCGGCTGGCCATCGCCGGTGAGGACGCTGTTGTTGCCCGTTTTGTGGCATGGGCCAACCTACAGATCAAAGGCGCTGCAGTTGCAGGCGCGGCTGGGCAACCGCTGCGCGGGGTGCGCATCGAGTCCACCCAATCGGGCCGGCCCGAACTGAGTCAGACGCTGGACCGCGCGGGCAAGTTTTTGAGCCTGGTGGCGCTCTTGGCTGCTTTGCTCAGCGCCGTGGCCGTGGCCCTCGCGGCGCGCTCTTTTGCCGCTAAGCACCTGGACGACTGTGCCATGCTGCGCGTGCTGGGCCTGAGCCAGCGCGCCATTGCCGCGTCCTATGCCTGGGAATTTGCGCTGGTGGGCTTGTTTGCCAGCGGCCTGGGTGTGGCGCTGGGCTACGCGGTGCATTACGTGTTTGTGGTGCTCCTGGCCGGTTTGGTGGACGCCAGCTTGCCGGCCGCCACGCTGGCCCCGGTGGCGATGGGCCTGGGCATGGGCCTGACGCTGCTGGCAGCCTTTGGCCTGCCACCGGTGCTGCAGCTTGCGCAGGTGCCGCCGCTGCGCGTGATTCGGCGTGATGTGGGCAACCTGCGCCCAGCCTCCATAGGCGTTTTAGCCGTGGGCGTGCTGGGCTTTGCTGCGCTGCTGCTGGCAGTCAGCAGCGACCTGGCCCTGGGCCTGATCGCGGTGGGCGGGTTTGCCTGTGCGGTGCTGCTGTTTGCCGCTTTGAGCTGGCTGGCCATTCGCCTGTTGCGTGCCAGCGTGAACGAGGCCACCGCGCCCCGCGCGCTGGTGCTGGCTACCCGGCAGATATCCGCGCGCCCGGCGTATACGGTGGTGCAGGTCAGCGCGCTGGCCGTGGGCCTGCTGGCCTTGGTGCTCTTGGTGTTGTTGCGCACCGACCTGATTGCCAGCTGGCGCAATGCCACGCCGCCGGACGCACCCAACCGCTTCGTGGTCAACGTCATGCCTGAGCAAGCCACAAGCTTTGTCGATGTGCTGCACGGCGCGGGGGTGGGCAAACTGGACTGGTATCCGATGATTCGGGGGCGCCTGGTCAGCATCAACAGTCGCCCCGTGTCGCCAGACGATTACGCTGACGAGCGGGCCAGGCGGCTGGTGGACCGGGAGTTCAACCTCAGCCATAGCGCCACCCAGCCGGCGAAAAACCAAATTGTTGCAGGCGTCTGGACGCCGGAGGAGTCTGGCGCCATCAGCATGGAGGAGGGCATTGCCACCACTCTGGGGCTGCATCTTGGCGACACGCTGCGCTTTGACGTGGCCGGGGTGCAAACCGACTCCAAAATTACTTCGCTGCGCAAGGTGGACTGGGCTTCTATGCGGGTTAACTTTTTTGCCCTGTATCCGGTCAGTCGGCTCGATGGCGTGCCGGCCACCTTTATTGGCGCCTTCAAGGCCCCGGCCACGCCGGGCTTTGACAACGCGCTGGTGCGCCAGTTTCCTAACGTCACCAACGTCGACATGAGCGCCACCATCAGCCAGATCCAGCGCATCCTCGACCAGGTGGTGCGCGCTGTAGAGTTTTTATTCGGCTTTACCTTAGCCGCCGGGCTGGTGGTGCTGTTTGCCGCCGTGAGCGCCACGCGCGAAGAGCGCGCCCGTGAATTCGCCATCATGCGCGCGGTGGGCGCCCAAAACCGCTTGCTGCGCCAGGTGCAGCGCATTGAGCTGGCGGGCGTAGGCTTGTTAGCAGGCTTTTTGGCCTCCGTGGTGGCCAGCGGCGTGGGCTGGGCGCTGGCACGCTATGTGTTTGAGTTTGCGTGGACGGTGTCGCTCTGGGTGCCACTGTTTGGGAGCCTGGCAGGGGCCGTGCTGGCACTGGCAGCTGGCTGGTGGGGCCTGCGCGACGTGCTACGCCGCCCGGTGGTGGAGACGCTGCGGCGCGCGGCGGCCTGACAATCACAGACCATGACAAGCAGCGACAACACCAGCACATCGCCCCAGGAAGACGACGAAGCCCCCAGCAATCTGATCGCCCTGCTGGGCGGCGAGGCTGCGCTGCACGCGCTGGTAGAGCGCTTTTACGCCCTGATGGAGCTGGAACCCGGCTACGCCGCTTTGCGCGCGGCGCACGGCGCGCTGCTCACGCAAGCGCGGCAAAAGCTGTTTTGGTTTTTGAGCGGCTGGATGGGCGGGCCGCAGTACTACACCGAGCGTTTTGGCCACCCCCGGCTACGGCTGCGGCACATGCCGTTTTCGATTGGCATTCTGGAGCGCGACCAGTGGCTGGCCTGCATGGACCAGGCGATGGGCGAGTTGCAGGTGGATGCGGCGCTGCGCCAGCGTCTGGGTGAATCGTTCTTTCAGACGGCAGACTGGATGCGCAATCGGTAAACCCATCGCCCTCTTGCTGATTGCGCTCGTCTACCATCGCGCCCTCCCATGACCACGACTTTCACCGAAAGCGCGCACACCGCGCTGCAACTCATTACGTCCCTAGACCCGGCGCTGCTGGCCATTGTGGGCCGCTCGCTGGCAGTGAGCGCTTGCGCTTGCGCGCTGGCCTGCAGCATGGGGCTGGCGCTGGGTGCTTGGCTGGGCGTGGCGCAGTTCGCCGGGCGTGGCGTGGTGCTGACCTTGCTCAACACCAGCTTGGCCATTCCGTCGGTAGTGGTGGGCTTGCTGGTCTATTTGCTGCTGTCGCGCTCGGGGCCGCTGGGTTACTTGGGCTGGCTGTTCAGCTTCAAGGCCATGGTGCTGGCGCAAACCGTGCTAGTGCTGCCCATGGTCATTGCGCTCACCCGCCAAACCGTGCAAGACGCTGAGCAACAGCACGGCGAACAACTGCGCTCGCTGGGTGCGGACACGGTGCTGCGCGCTGCCTTGCTGGCCTGGGACGAGCGCCACGCGCTTTTGGTAGTGGTGCTGGCGGCGTTTGGGCGAGCCATATCGGAGGTGGGAGCGGTGATGGTGGTGGGCGGCAATATTGACGGCTTTACCCGCGTGATGACCACGGCCATTGCGCTGGAAACTTCCAAAGGCGACTTGCCCCTGGCGCTGGGTCTGGGCTTGGTGCTGCTGTGCGTGGTGCTGGTGCTCAACCTGCTGGTAGCGCTGTTGCGGTGCTGGCACATAGGCGGTCAATCCGCCCGCAATGTGAACCCGGGGCTGGCGCTGTGAGCGCGCTTATCACCCTAACCCACGCCAGTGTGCAAATCGGCGCCGATGGCCGCAGCTTGGCGCGCCTCCGCAGCGGCCAAGCCAGCGCGTTGGCACCTATCAGCATGGCCTTGCGCGCTGGTGAGCGCGTGGCTCTGGTGGGTGCGAACGGCTCGGGCAAAAGCACGCTGTTGCGGCTTCTACACGGTTTGCTCGCCCCCACCCAAGGCCAGCGCCAAGCCACACCGTCGCTGCGCCAGGCCATGCTGTTTCAGCGCCCGCACCTGTTGCGCACCACGGTGCAGCGCCAGGTGGCGCTAGCCCTGTGGCTGCGGGGCAGCCCGTGGCGGCGGGCGCACACCCAGGCCTTTGCGGCGCTGCAAGCGGCAGGCTTGCAGGCGCTGGCGGGGCGCAGCGGCCCCACGCTCTCGTTGGGCCAGCAGCAACAGGTGGCGCTGGCGCGGGCCTGGGCGCTGGAGCCCCAGTTGCTGCTGTTGGATGAACCCACCGCCAGCCTGGACCCGCACGCCAAGGCCGAGGTAGAGGCGCTGATGCAGCGCTTCGCCGACAGTCGCTCAGACGCCACCTTGGTATTTGCCAGCCACAACCTGGGCCAGGTCAAGCGCTTAGCGCAGCGGGTGATTTACCTGGACCGCGGCCAATTGCTGGCCGATTTGCCGGTACACCAGTTTTTTGATGCTGCCGTACTGCAAGCGCGCTGCCCGTCGGCGCATCTGTTTGTTAAGGGAGAACTCTTGTGAAATCGTCTTTTGGCCGCGTGCTAGCACTTTCATTCGCGCTGAGTGCCAGTCCATTGATGGTCCAGGCGGAGCCCATCGTCATGGCGTCCACCACGTCCACCGAGCAGTCAGGCCTGTTTGCGCACCTGCTGCCCGCGTTTACCCAGGCCACCGGCGTGCAGGTGAAAGTGGTGGCCTTGGGCACCGGCCAGGCCATCGACATGGGCCGCCGGGGCGACGCGGACGTGCTGTTTGTGCACGACCAGGTGGCTGAAGAAAAAGTGGTGGCCGAGGGCTTTGCGCTCAAGCGCTTTGCGGTGATGTACAACGACTTTGTGTTGGTTGGCCCGGCGGCGGACCCTGCCAAAACACGCGGTAAAGACATCGCGGCCGCGCTGGCCAAAGTCAGTGTGGCCAACGCGTCTTTTGTGTCGCGCGGCGACAAAAGCGGCACCCACGCTGCCGAACTGCGCTTTTGGAAGCTCACCGCTGCGCCTGAGGCCAAAGGCAGCGGCTACAAAGAATGCGGCTGCGGCATGGGCCAGGCGCTAAATATGGCTTCATCCACCGGCGCCTACGTGCTCACCGACCGGGGCACCTGGCTGAGCTTTAAAAATCGGGGTGACTTAGCGGTGCTGGTGGAGGGCGACAGCCGCTTGTTCAACCAGTACGGCGTGATGGTGGTCAACCCGGCCAAGCATCCGCATGTGAAAGTCGCTGAAGCCCAAAAGTTTGTGGATTGGGTCACCTCGGCCTCGGGCCAGGGGGTGATTGCGGCCTACAAAATCGACGGCCAGCAGCTGTTTTTTCCGAACGCGGTCAAATAAACGGGCCTGGCGGGGCGATGAGGGTGTTTAAAGCGCCGCCTCAGCCCGCAGTGCGCGCGCCCCGGCGTACCGGCTGCAGCAACACCACCAGTGCCCCAGCACCGCCTTGCGAGGGTTGGGCCTGAACAAAGGCCACCACTTCGGCCTTTTGCACCAGCCAGCGCTGCACTTTTTCTTTAAGAACCGGTGCTTTGCCGGGTGAGCCCAGGCCCTTGCCATGCACCACGCGCACGCAGCGGATGCCTTGTTTGTGCGATTCACGGATAAAGCTACCCAGCGCCTCGCGCGCTTCGTCACTGCGCAGGCCATGCAGGTCGAACTGGCGCTGGATGCTCCATTTGCCCTTGCGCAGCTTTTGCACCACGTCCAGGCCCACGCCGGGGCGGCGAAAGCTCAAGTGCTCGTCGGTATCGAGCAGGGTGGTCACGTCCACCTCGTCGCTCAAAGACTCTTGCAAGGCTGCCGCTGCGTCTAGCTCGTGCTGGAGAAGCGCGGGTGCCGGTGGAGGCAGGCGCAGGTCTGCCACCTCGGGCGCTTGCAGCAATTGCACTTTGCCCATGGCGGCCTGAAACAGGTTGCGCGTTGCGGCCTGTCGTTTGGCGGCCAGCGTGGCGGCAGCTTTCTCAGCTTTGGCCTGGGCAGCGGCAGCGTCAATCTGTTTTTTGAGGCGTTTAAGGTCTGACAGGCCCGCCATTACACCAGCCCCCGCTCGGCCATGGACAGGGCTTCGCCCTGGCCCACGATGATGTGATCGAGCACCCGCACGTCTACCAATGCCAGCGCGGCTTTCAGGGTTTGGGTGATGGCCTCATCCGCGCGCGAGGGCTGCACCGAGCCGCTGGGGTGGTTATGCGCCAGCACCACAGCACCGGCCTGGTGGTACAGGGCGCGCTTGACTACTTCGCGCGGGTAGACGCTGGTTTGTGTCAGGGTGCCACGAAACATCTCTTCCATGGCCACCAGGCGGTTTTGCGCGTCCAAGAACAAGACCGCAAACACCTCATGCGCCAGGGCGGACAAATGCAGTTGCAGGTAGTGCTTGACCGCGTCGGGCGATGCAAACACGGCGCGCTCTTGCAGGCGCTGCGCCATGGCACGGCGGGCAAGCTCCAACACGGCCACAATTTCTGCCCGTTTGGCTGGCCCTAAGCCCTTGACGGGCTTCAGATCATCCGCCGTGGCGTTGAGCAAACCGGCAATGCCGCCAAAGCCGGGCGCAGTCAGGCCGCCATTGCCGGGCAACTGCAGCAACTCGTCGGCCAGTTGCAACACGCCTTTGCCCTGGATGCCGGTGCGCAACAACAAGGCCAGCAACTCGGCGTCGCTTAAGGCGCCAGGGCCGCGCGCGAGCAGCTTTTCCCGCGGGCGGGCGTCGGGCGGCAGGTCTTTAAGCGGCATGGCGGGGGCAGGGTGGGGAATGAGAAGCAGGCCCGGGCGCGGCGGACCAGCCTGGAGTTTCTACAATGGTCACAGTTTATCGAGACTTGTATGACCACCAGCCTTCCCCGTATTACCGAGTCGTCGTTTTTGACGCTGCACTACCGCCTCAGCGGCCCGGCCGGCGACATCATCAACACCTTCAACGACAAGCCAGCCACCCTGAGCCTGGGCACCGGCGAACTCTCGCCTGCAGTAGAGCACTGCCTGTTCGGATTGGAAGAGGGCGCGCACCAGACTTTTGCGCTGGCTGCCGGAGCCGCCTTTGGCCCGCGCAACCCCGAGATGGTGCAATGGGTGGCGGCCAAGCTGCTGCGCCAGTTGGGCGACCCGCAGCAAACTTATTCGGTGGGCGACGTGGTGCAATTTCCCACGCCCGATGGCCAAAGCAGCTACGCCGGCGCCGTGCAAGAGGTAAAACCCGGCGAAGAGGGCGCCGCCGTGCTGTTTGATTTCAACCATCCTTTGGCCGGCCATCCGGTCAGCTTTGAAGTGAAAGTGATTGGCGTCTTATGAACACCCTGGATACCAATGCCGAAATCTTGCTCGCCGAGCCGCGTGGCTTTTGTGCCGGCGTAGACCGTGCCATCGAGATCGTAGAACGCGCGCTCGACAAGTTCGGCGCGCCCATTTACGTGCGCCACGAGATCGTACATAACACTTTTGTGGTCAACGACCTCAAGGCCAAGGGAGCCATCTTTATTGAAGATTTGGCCGACGTTCCTCCCGATGCCACCCTGATTTTTTCGGCCCACGGCGTGAGCAAAGCGGTGCAAGACGAGGCGCTTGCGCGCGGCTTTCAGATTTTTGACGCCACCTGCCCGCTGGTGACCAAGGTGCACGTAGAAGTGGCCAAGCTGCACAAAGAAGGCTTTGAATTCATCATGATCGGCCACAAAGGCCACCCCGAGGTCGAAGGCACCATGGGCCAGTTGGACAGCGGCATCCATTTGGTGGAAGACGTGGCCGACGTGGCGCGCGTGCAACCCGGCCAAACCGAAAAACTGGCCCTGGTCACACAAACCACCCTGAGCATGGACGACGCGGCTGACATTGCCGCTGCGGTCAAGGCACGATTCCCCAAAGTGCGCGAGCCCAAGCAACAAGACATTTGCTATGCCACACAAAACCGCCAGGACGCCATCAAGGTCATGAGCCCTCAGGTGGACGTGGTGATCGTGGTGGGCAGCCCCACCAGCTCCAACAGCAACCGCCTGCGCGAAGTAGCGCAAAAGCTCGGCACCGACAGTTATATGGTGGACCACGCCGACGAGCTGCAGGCTGCTTGGTTTGAAGGCCGCTCGCGCGTAGGCTTGACTGCGGGTGCGTCTGCCCCAGACGTGCTGGTGCAAGCGGTGATTGGGCGCCTACGCCAACTCGGCGCCGTGTCGGTGCGCAAAATGGACGGCGTGGTGGAGACCATCAAGTTTCCGCTGCCCAAGGGCCTCAAGCGCGACGCATCTTAAAAGCGCCCCGGCGCGCCCTAAAATTGTTGGCCCTTGCGGCCCCCACCCCACTCCAAATCACCACCCATGCTTGACATCACCCTGCTGCGCAAAGACCTGGCTTCGGCTGTGGCCCGCCTGGAAACCCGCAAATCGCCACAAGCGTTCCTGAACGTGGACGCATTTACCGCCCTGGAGGCCGAGCGCAAGTCCATTCAGACCCGCACCGAAGAAATCCAGGCCAAACGCAACGCCCTGAGCAAGCAAATCGGCCAACTCAAGGCCAAAGGCCCGGCCGGTCAGGCCGAAGTGGACGCCGTGATGGCACAAACCGCCGACATCAAGGGCGAGCTCGACGCCTCTGCCACGCGCCTGGAGCACATCCAGGCCGAACTGCAAACCATGCTGCAACTCGTGCCCAACCTGCCGCACGACAGCGTGCCGCGCGGAACGGACGAGCACGGCAACGTGGTGGTGCGCACCTGGGGCACGCCCAAAGCCATGGACTTTGAGATAAAAGACCACGTGGACCTGGGCGAACCCCTGGGCCTGGACTTTGAGATGGGCGTCAAGCTCACCGGCTCGCGCTTTACGGTGATGAAAGGCCAGTTGGCCCGCCTGCACCGCGCCTTGAGCCAGTTCATGCTTGACGTGCAAACCACCGAACACGGCTACACCGAGTGCTACACGCCCTACATCGTCAACGGCGACAGCCTGCGCGGCACCGGCCAGTTGCCCAAGTTTGAGGGTGATTTGTTCGCGGCCAAAAAAGGCGGCCAAGAGGGCGAAGCGCAGCCCGATAACACCGCGCTCTATTTGATTCCCACCAGCGAAGTGCCGCTGACCAACTTTGTGCGCGACGTGGTGGTGCTTGAGGCCGAATTGCCCATCAAACTCACCGCCCACACGCCGTGCTTTCGGTCCGAGGCCGGCAGCGCCGGGCGCGACACGCGCGGCCTGATTCGCCAGCACCAGTTTGACAAGGTGGAAATGGTGCAAATCGTGCATCCCGACCACAGCTACGCGGCGCTGGAAGAAATGACCAGCCACGCCGAAGTCATTCTGCAAAAACTGGGCTTGCCTTACCGCGTCATGAGCCTGTGCACCGGCGACATGGGCTTTGGCGCCGCCAAAACCTACGACCTGGAAGTGTGGCTGCCCGCGCAAAACACCTTTCGCGAGATCAGCTCAGTGTCCAATTGCGAGGCCTTTCAAGCCCGACGCCTGCAAGCACGTTTTAAAAACGCCCAGGGCAAAAACGAATTCGTCCACACCTTGAACGGCTCCGGCCTGGCCGTAGGCCGCACCCTGGTGGCCGTGTTGGAAAACTACCAAAACGCCGACGGCTCGGTCACCGTGCCCGAGGCGCTGCGCCCCTATGTGGGCGGATTACATACGCTGCGCGCCTGATAGAATGGCGACTTCGCCAAAACGAAGCAAACCTAGGAGAGGTGGCAGAGTGGCCGAATGTACCTGACTCGAAATCAGGCGTACCGCAAGGTACCGTGGGTTCGAATCCCACCCTCTCCGCCAAAACTATTTCGAACTGATTCCAAGTCGTTCGAACAATTTACAACTCGTTCGGGGCCTCTTTGGGTGCGCTCCTAGAACACTTTCCGGACCAGACAGGCTTCTTCATAGGCCTCAATGTCTTTGAGCCGGTACAAAACTTTCCCTACGATCTTCAAGTACTGCAGTTCCTCGCCGACGGTACGCCAGCGCTGAAGGCGTGCGACTGAACACACCCAACGATCGGCGAGCATTGTTTCGGTCAGGAGTTGGCGGGCAGGTTCAAACCGGTTGGCTTGGGATTTTTTCTCAGGCGGTTGGCTTGGTGCGCGTGATGGGCAAGGCTTTACGTAAGGTGATGATCACGATTTGTTCGCATGGTCCATGGTCCATGGTCCATGTGCCAGAAAGTGAAGCGCGCCGGGGCGATTCCGAATTGCGTTGATGAGTTGTCATTGTTATGACACAAATAAGAATTATTCTAATTTTTTTGAAAGACCATCAGATGAAAAATAGATTCTTAAGATACAGCGCACATTTTTCATCGATCTTAATCGTTGGTGTTTTGGTCGCTTGTGGCGGCGGCAGTGATGCGCCAACGCCCTTTGAGACGCCGTCGCTTTCATTTGCTGCGCCGACCAATTCGGTAGATTTGTCTAATTACACTTTGTCAGGTCGTTACAGCCTGCCCGTCGGTACAGGCACAAATCTGTTGGCAGAGGAAGCATCGGGCGTTACTTACAACAAGGACACCGACACACTTTTCGTTGTAGGTGATGGTGGTACTTCGGTGACTCAGGTCACTAAAAAAGGGGTGTTGATTGACTCCATGACTTTGGCTGCAGATCCTGCCAAAGTCGCATGTTGCCAAGGCACGTATTTCTATGACCCCGAAGGCATTGCTTACATAGGCAATAACAAATTTGTTCTGGTTGAGGAACGTTTCCGTCAACTCAATGAGTTTACTTACACCCCCAATACCACCTTGGGTGCTGCAGGAGTCCGTACCGTTAAGCTGGGTACAACCATTGGCAACATCGGTATAGAAGGCATTTCTTTTGACCCTAAGACTGGCGGGTATCTTGCGGTCAAAGAATCAGGTCCTTTGGGTGTTTTTCAAACGACTGTAGATTTCGCTGCAGGTACGGCGTCGAACGGTTCTGCGACTACCGAAAATTCTGTCAATTTGTTTGATCCGAGCAAAATAGGCTTATCCGCCATCAACGATGTTTTTTCACTTTCGAACATCTTGCAAAGCACTGCGGGCGATTACAGCCACATGTTGATACTCAGCGCCTCAGCTGGAAAGATCGTCAAAATGGACCGCTCTGGCAATCTGTTGGGCACGCTTGCTGTCGGCAGTGCTGCGCAAAATGAAGGTATGACGATGGATACCGCTGGCAACATTTACGTTGTCAGTGAAATTGGAGGTGGCGCTGGTCGCCCCGAATTGCTGGTGTACGCCCCCACAACAGCAAAGACGGCTGTGGGCATCGGCAGTAACCTTTACCTCACTTTCAATCAATCTATCGCAACCGGCACGGGCAACTTCGTGGTCAGCAACGGCGCTGGTGACACGCGAACCATTGCAGTGACAGACTCAACACAAGTGAGCATCAGTGAAAAAACAGTCACCATCAATCCAACAGCTGATTTGAATGCAGGTACGTCCTATACCGTCACCTATGCTTCAGGTGTGATTAAAGATACCAAGGGCAATTCGGCCCCAGCAGTCAGTGGAAATGCCATTGGATTCACAACAACGGGAGTTGTTGACACTGTTGCGCCAACATTGGTGAGCACATCGCCTCTTGACAACGCAACGGGCATCACCAGCAGCCGTGTGGTTCTGACTTTCAGTGAAAATGTGGTCGCCGGGTCGGGCAACATTGTGATCTCCAGTGCCGCAGATACCCGCACCATTTCGGTCACCGACGCTACGCAAGTCACATTCAGCGGCAATACGGCAAATATCAATCCAAGCGCTGATCTGAAAAAGGGTGTCAGCTACAACGTGACAATTGCCACGGGTGTCATCAAAGATGCCGCAGGCAATTCCTTTGGTGGAATTTCTGTTGCAACCGAGTTGAATTTTGATACTGCAGCTGCAGTGCCGACTACGCCCACCTTGTTGATCACCGAAGTTAATTCGAATGCGGCAGGGGGTGACTTTTTTGAACTTTACAACTACGGCACTTCATCTGTTGACATCAGTGGTTGGAAATGGGGAGATAACAAGTTTCTCTTCACGGACACTGCGATTGCAACGTTTGCCAGTGGTACCACGATTGCCGCGGGTCAACGCCTGATCGTGATGAATGTGGCAGGTGGTGCAGCGGCTTTCAGAACTGCTTGGGGCTTGGCAGCTGATTTCCCGATCGCAACCACTGATGTCGCGGGTCCTGGTCTGGGTGCTGGTGATGCCGTAGTCGTTTACAACGCTTCAGGAACTGCGATTGTCTCAATGAACTATGGTGCTGATGCAACTGGCTTTCCTCACGCATTGCCCTCGTCTGGTATCACATGGGTCACAGGCGTTCATGCCGGCCCTGCCTTTGGTGCCGCTGTAGGTTCGAATTCAATCTCGGCCGTTTGGGATGGGGTCTCCACATCGAGCCCAACTTACAAAGCAGCGGTAGTGGGTGTTCTTGGTGCATTCGCTCAACCAGCTGCTGCGACGGCAATCGGTTCACCTGGTCAGTAAAATTAACATGGGCCACGGTGGGGATACTTTTATCCCCACTCATTGATTGAATTGACCCAAACTTAGCAAAAAATCGCTAAACTGATTTGTGTAAAAATTTTTTCGAGTCACTTATCTGAGAACTGCAATTAGCCCGGAAATTCCGGGCTTTTTCTTTTTTTGTGGGACACAAAGGAAATGATGCCCTTTTCAATTTCCAATGATGTAGGCAACAGCCAAGCAACAAAGAGTTGTATCAACATTTAGAATGATGAACAGCAACCCAAGAGCTTGATTTGCATGTCCAGCAGAAACTTAGGCGGTTTGTGATGAGGTATTTTCTGCCCCGCCAATATAGAAACCCTAAGTAATTGATTTACTTGGGGTTTTCCTTTTCCAATCTACTTTGGTGGATTAGTGCCCGTACCAGTACCCAACTATTTCTTCGTTCTGATTGATGGGTGCAGTTGTTTAAAATTTCTTGTCAGTACGCTGTCCGGA
>Ga0114978_10000083_pt1 | contig 73661 bp, 60 predicted proteins | sample S_140212_EF_Meta_FD_87027 | JGI IMG/M metagenome (GOLD analysis project Ga0114978, IMG submission 87027) | Freshwater microbial communities from Lake Simoncouche, Canada to study carbon cycling - S_140212_EF_MetaG | ecosystem: Environmental > Aquatic > Freshwater > Lake | place: Lake...
AACTTCTCGACATCCCGCTTGCTCAGCTTTTTGGTCGATCCCGGTGCGGTGATGAAGGGAATATGAGCGAAAACTGGCAGGGGATTGCCGAGTCCCTGATGGATCAGGGCTTGTACGGGGGTATTTGCCAGGTGTTCTTCGGCACGAATCACATGGGTGATCTGCATCTGCGCATCATCGACGACGGTGGCAAAGTTGTAGAGAACCGAGCCATTGCTCCGCATGATGACGGGGTCAGGCATCAGCGAACAATCCCATTCCACATGACCCCGAACCGCATCATCAATCGCAATTTTCTGATCACGTGGAATCAAAAAACGGACCACAAACGGTTGGCCAGCCGCTTCTCGTTCTTGACGTTCTTCGGCCGACATTTCCAGTGAGCGGCGGACATTGACATACGTCCGCTTGGCAGTCTCGGCCAGTTTTCGATCCTCGGCAATCAATTCCGGGAGATCGAAATCCTTGAACGCTTTCCCCTCCGCCAACAGGCGTTCGACAGCGGCCTGATACAGTGAACTCCGTTGTGACTGGTAGTAAGGGGCAAATGGTCCGCCGACCTGGGGGCCTTCGTCCCAGGTCAGGCCGAGCCATTCAAAGGCCCGAAAAATCGGGTTGAGTGCCGCTTCGACATTCCGTTCCTGATCGGTATCGTCGATTCGCAGCACAAATGTTCCCCCGGTATGACGAGCCCACAGCCAGGCGAAGAGGGCTGTACGCATTCCCCCAATGTGCATGTAACCGGTGGGACTGGGGGCAAATCGAGTTCGAACGGGCTTGGTCATAAATCGCGTCTTCAAAGCAGTGTGAAAAAGGAAAGTCGTGTCTCAGAGGAAAGTCGCACCCGAGACAATTCGCGTCGATTTGCAGCGGGCAAAATGTGAAGTCGTGCTGGCGATCTCCGTAACTTTAACGATCGCGGGTCAATTCGGTCGATTCCGATAGTAGGGCAAATTTGTGATTCGACACAATATGATGAAATTAAAAGAGTTACGTGCAGAAAAAAAACTGGGGCCATTTTTTGACGAAACTCGGACCAAACGGTGCCGATTCCCGTCGCGGACGTGAATTCTGATCGAGCGGCAAATCTGAAATTGGTCTGCACCCATTTCCAAATATTGATTAAAATCGAGATCTAATGTGGACCGTTTGGCTAATGATTGTGTCGATTTTGGGTACCGATCCAGCGATCGTGGATCCTCAGATTCGCACGTCCACAACCAAGCCAAGCGGTTGGGCCAGTCCAGCGATTGAATCCGAGCCACCGGGAACATCCAATCTTTTCCTCGTGAACACGCCGTTTTCAGAGCCCAGCGTCAAGCCGGGACAAGCGCTCGCTGACAATTTCCAGGACACCTTCTGCGAATCCTGTTTTGATTCGTTTTTTGCCGATCCGGATGTTCAGCAGTTGATCGCAGAAATGAATCCGTTCGTTCCATTGAATTATGAGGTTTTACCGAACTATTTTGATCCTTTTGGCTGGCAAATGCTGACCGGCTCCCAAGGGCCGCAGGGATTTCGCCTGGGGGGATCGACGTTTAACCAAATCAACCTGCTGCCAGCGTCACCGGCGTCGGGGACGATGGGAAATATGAAGGTGGTTGAGTGGAGTTCCAACGCCAGATTTTCGCATTTGATTCAGCCGGGAGTGCTGTTCGACGGCACTTTCTGGTTCAACGCCCGTTGGTGGGATGGACCAGGTGGGATTGCTGTTCCAGGGCAGGTTGACCAGATTTCCACCGATCTCTTGCTGGGATTATTCGACGATGGCCCATGGAGCGCCCAGCTGGCATTCCACCCGCAAGTGGTCAATACCTACGATTCAAGACTCGACAAAAACGCCTTCAATTTCGATGGCCGGGCGATTGTCACCTATACCGCATCCACCGATTGGCGATTCGTCGGCGGGGTGGCATTTTGGGACCGCGTTGACGGACTGATCATCCCTTCGGGAGGGGTGATCTGGACACCGAATAATCGCTGGGAGATTCGAGCCCTGTTTCCCAAGGGACGTATCAGCTACTTCCTCGGACAATGGCAGCAGGCCGATTTTTGGGTCTATGGGCAGTACGAGTACATCGTCGAGGCCTATCAGGCCATCAATTCCGATCTGGGATCAAGCGATCGAATCCAGGTCCAGGACCAACGCATCACCGCCGGTTTGCGTTGGGATGCAGGTCGATACTCGGTGTTTACCGAAACCGGATACGTCTTTGATCGCCAAGCGAAATTCGCCGGATCAACCCCCCCATTCAGTGTCGCTCCGACAGCGATTTTCTCGGTCGGTTTGCGGTACTGAACGGGACGAGGTCGTCTCGGATTTTTGAGACTCTTTCCAAGGTGCTGGCATCAAGGTGCGGCAGGCGTCACGGTTTTCGCTGCCAGTTTCAGCGAGTTCAGTGCCGCTTCGGCATCGACGCGAATGCGAATTTCTGGATGCTTGGACGCCAGTTCTTCGACCAACGGCATCAATTCATCCCGTTGCGAGAGATCGAATTTGGGAGCCAGTTCGTTCACCGCTTTCAGCACATTCTTGGCGACCCGGAATTGATCGCCACTTGCCTCGGTAGCCGCCGTGGCATTGCCCGCTTTCGTATCGACGGCAGCAGGGGTGATCAGTGAATCCCGCAATACGGGGAATCCTTTGGTTGAACCCGAACGAGCCAGTCCGATGGCGGCGTTGACGGCGGTCATCGGATCGCTGTTTTCCAACAACACCTCCAGTTGATGGATTGCCTCGGGAGACTGGAAGAGACCGAGGGCAAAGGCGGAACTTTGACGCAGAATGGGGAGCGGGTCCGCGGATAACTGAATGAGAGAATCAATAATTGCCGCATCGGAAAGCGGTTCTCCCCGCTCTTTGGCTCGTCCAGCGATAAACGACAGCGAGACCACAGCGCTTTTACGAATATCGACATCCCGTTGCGGTTCCAGGGCCATTTGCAAGGCGGGGGTAATGGCGTCGAGCGAGTCCATCATTCCCAGAGCACGTGCCAGATATTCTTGAATTGCGACATTGTCACGCGAGTTCGAATTCTTTTTCAATTCAATGCTCAATTGATCCGCCAGACCTCGAGCGATTTCGCGGTTATTCCGCAGATTTTGTCCCTGTTCACCACGGCGTGAGTCCTGATCGAGAACCTGAGCCAATCCGTACATCGCCCGATTGCGTACCATGAGATTCTGACTCTGCAGGTCCTGAAGCAGCTTGCGCCAGTCTTGTTCGCCCGCAGCGATCAAACCAAACATCCACCAGACCGCGACGACTCCCATGACGATCAAGGCGGGGAAAAGGAACAACTGCACAATAAAACCCGCGGACGGCGGCTGAACCGGGGGGAGATCGTCCGAGAGTGATGATTGAGGCAACGAGGCAGATTCAAGTTCAAAGTCGCTCATAACAGTTCCGCTTGTCGTTTCGAACAAAAAAGAGGGGGCTGAGTTTTTCACCCATCAGAACGATTATAGGGTGGCTGGCTTCAGACTGGCAGGCTTCGGCGGTTCCCCGCTGAAAAACTGTTCCTTGTGAGGTCGAGCGACACGTCATAGAATCGGACGCAAAACCTTAAGATTCCCGCTCAGAATGGACTATTGCTTATGTCTCGACGCTTTGTAACTGATCTTAAGGATGGCGAAATCGTCGACGATGCATTTCTCGTCGCAGAAAAACAATTGCGCGCCAACCGCAATGCCGCCCTGTATCTTTCGGTCGATCTCCGCGATAAAACCGGCGTCATCAACGGTCGGATGTGGAATGTTTCCGAGGATTCCTGTTCGGATATTCAAAGTGGCGGGTTTGTTCGGGCCCGTGGCAAGGTGCAGCTGTTTCAGGGAACGCTGCAACTGATCCTGACCCACTGTGACACGATTTCCGCAGCCGGTATTGATCCCGTCGATTTCGAGCAGGTGTCGTCGGTCAAGATCGACCAGATGCTCGAACACATGCGGAGTGTGTTACTGGGATTCGAAAATCCCCATCTGCGGACGTTGATGGAATGTTTTCTTGTCGATGAAACGCTCCTGCAGGCCTTGGCAGAAACTCCAGCGGGCGTGAAGGCGCACCATGCCTACGCGGGTGGGTTGCTCGAGCACATGGTGACTTTACTGAAGTCTGCCGAGAAGATGTGTGAAGTTTACACCGATGTGGATGTCGAGTTGCTCCAGGCAGGTGTCTTCCTGCACGATATCGGGAAAACACGCGAACTTGCTTGCACATCAGGATTTAGCTACACAGACGAGGGTCAATTGCTCGGTCATTTGATGATCGGTGTCGAGATGCTGACCGAGAAGATCAAGCGTGTGACCGAATTGACCAAAGACCCGTTTCCGCAAGAATTGGAGTGGCGTCTGAAGCACATGATTTTGAGTCATCATGGGTCTTACGAGTTCGGGAGCCCCCGGTTGCCCATGACTCCCGAGGCGATGATTCTGCATGTGATTGATAATCTCGACGCAAAATTGCACGAGTTCACGCGGGCGATCCAAGATGACCCGAATAGTGGTTCTCATTGGACTTTGTTCATTCCCCGCCTGGATCGCAAGATTTTCAAAGGGACCAGGCAGGGCTGAGTTTGCATTTGGGTCTGCCGGGATTTCAGTCGGGCTTTCATCAAACTGAAATTCTGGAGTATAAAGGGTCTGGTCTGGGATCAGCTGCAGAGATACGATGGATCGCCCGTAAAGCTCATTAACTCGATTTGACAAGAATAATGCCGATTACGAAGCTGCCACGCGCAAAATTAAAATTCCATCCCGACGCCTACCGATTCATCAACGATGCTTTGGCCGTTGCACAAGAGGAATACGGGCGGGATAAAAAACAAGAAAAAGGGGGACATATTCTCCCCCGTGAGTTACTCGAGGGTGTCCGCCGCCTGGGCCAGCGACGCTATGGAATGATGGCTTTGGCCGTATTTCGCAATTGGGGAATGACCAGTACCGCCGATGTCGGTCAGATCGTGTTCGAAATGATTGATCTGGGCGAAATGAAAAAGACGGAAGAAGATCGCCTGATTGACTTTGTCGATGTCTTTTCGTTTGAAGAGGCATTCAACACCGATTATGCGATCGATGTGTCCAAAGCGTTTCAGAGCTGACGATGGTATTTTGCAGGAATGACGGGTTTTGCAGTTCCCCTCGCTTGTGGTAGTTCTGCGGTATGTTCAGTCAGGATGACGACAACCGAACGCTCCCGCCCACCGAACGACGCCGTCGCGAGGCTCGGGCTCGTGGTGAAGTCGTTCGCAGTGCCGAATTGACTTCTGCTCTCGGTTTATTGGTTGCCAGTCTCGGTTTCTGGTGGTTTGCCCCGGGATGGGCCACGGACCTCGCCGCCATGATGCGGCGAGGACTGACCACAGCCACAACATCGCAGCTGACGCTGGCGGGGGCGAACGAATTGCTGGGTCAATCCGGCAAGATGCTCGTACTCATGCTCGTCCCGATGGCTTCCCTGCTAGTGGTTTGTTTCGCCTTGGCCAATCTGGCTCAAACCGGATGGCTGTGGAATCCCAGTGCGATCATTCCTCGACTTCGTTTTCGCGGACCATTGTCATGGGAACGAGTGGCGGAAATCGGCCCATTAACCTTACGAATCTCGGTGTTGGGTGGAGTTGGTTTTCTGTTTGTTCGCCAGCGGACCCTCGATTTTCTTTCACTGGGGTTCAATGAGCCGGGAGGGTGGCTGATTCGCGCCGCAGGACTGATATCAGAACTGTGCATCCAACTCTCTGTCTGCCTCGTCGCGATGGGACTGATGGATTACGGATTTCGATATTGGCGTCACGAACAGCGATTGCGAATGTCCGTGGATGAGCGTCGACGAGAGCAGCAGGAAGACGAAATCGATCCGGGGGTCAAACGACGCCGCTCAGCTGCACGCCAGCAACCGGTTGCAGCAGCCCAGCCGATTGAACCGGTGGAAAGCCTCGGTCGCTAGCAGTCTGTGGAAAATCTGTTGAAAAAGGGACAGGCATCTCGCACTGTGTAACATTCAAGTGTTCTTTTGATTTCGGTCGGAGCCAGTCCCCGTTTTTCAACAGACTGCTCGGGCGGCAACTTGGAAACAACCCCCACGAAGGGTTGGAGTGGGCACTTTCCAAAAGTTCAGCGAGTGTTGATTTCCACGTTGCGGTACGAGCGTTTCAATCCCTGGAAGCGGTATAATCGTGATAATCGCTCCAAAGAAATCGATTTTCCAGCGATTTTTCAGGGTGGGCAGCAGCGGTTATGCGAGTTGTTCCACCGCTTCACTTCCACATCCAGAGTTAGCCTCAGACTGCCGAACAAGAGAAAGAGATTTCAGCGTTGCGATTTGATGACGAGCGGCCGTTCTCGGCACGGATCGGACTGATGATGCTGAACTCGGGCAGATTGTCGTTGACTTTGATTTTTCTAGAACTGTAAGATTTGGTGATCGTCAAAATCGGTAGCAAATCCGTGATGCGATTCCCGTTAGACTCCACTGTTCCTGTAGATCTCTCGATTTTGGCAGAAAGTTGCGCATGAATACCTTTGGCAAGATACTGGTGGTGTTCGTCACCGCGTCCAGCTTGGGTTTTCTGGCGTTTGTGATAGCCTATCGGAACGGGGGCCCGGATTGGCAGGGAGAAATGCGATCCGCCGATCTTCAGCAGGAATTTGTGTTCGCCACAGAGCCGGGTGAAATCGTCAAGTATTCCTCAAAACATCGGCGCAGTGAAACCACGGTCGCGGATAAACTCGCTGTCTTGGCCGAGGTGGTGTTGAAGTCTCGAAAACGTCTCGAAGAAGACGCAAATAAAAAATTACAAGAACTGCAACCGCAAATTGAACGTTTGACCGCAAATCGTGACCTCGTTCGAAAACTGAACCCGATCGATGATGCGGGCGTTCACGTGCGGATCAAGAATTACGAAAAACAGACCCAAGAGTTGGTCGGAACCTTGAATGAGATCGGAAGTCAATTTTCGGTTGCGACCTTGGAAACACAAGATCTGTTGCGGCTGAGTCAGGAAAGACGAGAAGAAGCCTATCGTCTGGCAAATCAACTGGAATTATTGCGGAATGACCAGTTTTCAGCGATTCAGCAACAGAAGGTGTTGGAAGACGAGTTGGTTCGGCTTGAAGAGAATCATCGTCGGCTGGATCGTCGACAAAAGCAACTGAAGCAACAACTGGGCGATGTTGACTCATACTAGTCAACAGTCATTCGTCAACGGTCAGCGGTATACTATTACGAGTTCGGTACGTCGGATTTTTCTTCGGATGGGGCGGAACAATGACAACTGTCGGCAAAATCCTTGTCGTGCTGCATCTTGTTTTAAGTATCATGTTCATGGCACTTGCGAGTGCTGTGTTTACAGCCCAGAACAACTGGAAAACGGTCGGGGAAAAAGCGGCGAAGGATCTGGCGAATTCGAATACCAAGATTCGCGATCTGCAGAGCGAATTTGAAAAGGATCGATCTGACCTCAACGATAAGATCACACTACTCACCGATAACGGTCAAAAACTGCAGGGGCAAAATACTGCTCTGTCAGCCCAAGTCGCGACGCTCGATTCGGATAACAAACAACTTCGCAAAGATGTCGATCAACAACGTGATCAGGCGGTGCTGGCGAGTGAAGAGGCGATCGAGCGGAAAAAAGAAGCGGATCTGCAGCGTGAAAAAAACGGCGAGATGTTTCTCAATCGTGAAGAGCTCGTCAAGAAACTCAACGATACAGAAGACAAACGCTTTGCACTCGACCTTCAACTCACGCAGGTCTCGAGCAAGTATGACCAGTTATTAAATGAATTCAAAGTGATGAAGGGATTCCTCGCCTCCAAAGACCTTACGACCGATACGAAACAGATGGTTGTCCAGACGGCACCTCCTCCACCGGTTCAGGGTTTGGTGACCGAAGTCCGCAAGGCCGAGAAAAGTTCACGTGAACTGGTTGAAATTTCGATCGGATCAGACGATGGACTGGTGATTGGTCATAAACTGACCCTGTTCCGTGGCGATAAGTATGTGGCCGAAATTCGACTGACGCTGGTCCAGGCTGACAAGGCTGTCGGGTATGTCTACACCCGAGCGAAAAATGCCGTCGTGAATGTCGGCGACAGTGCTACCACGAAACTCTGACCGGACGAAACTCTGACCGTTTGAAGTTCTTGAACACAATCCGATCCGCAAAGGTCGACCATGGCTACACGCGCTCCTGATAACTCGCCAGCACCAGACGTTTATGTCTCATTGCTGTTTGTCTCGCTCGCCGCATTGATTACGGGCATTGTGATGCTCGTATTCGAGCTGGGAAAATACGGCTGGAAAATCGCTCCCTGAAAAGATTCCCCGGAGAGGATCCCTTGAAAACAGGACGATCCAAGCAGGATATCCGTGTCACACCACAACTTTTGGCTGCCAGATTTGCCCCGTGAACAGGGTCGACTCTGGCAGCCGTTTGTTTTTGGTTCTGGCAAGTTTTTGAATAAATTTCGCGGATTACGCTGGCCTCTTGGCAGATCGATGGATAGAATTCAAGGATGAGTTGAGACTGAGTCTCAATCCGAGCTAGCCTAATGCGTTTTCTCCGGAAGGTGGCGCGTATGTCCAGTGCGATTTCGCAGACATTGCCTCTCGAACTGTTGGCCACAGGCGAACAGGGGACCGTTGTCGAAGTCGACGGTGACCCGAATCTCGTGATTCGCCTGGAAGAGATTGGCCTGCATTCGGGCGTGGTGGTCCGAATGATTCAGCCGGGATCTCCCTGTATTCTCGAAATCAATCATCAGCGATATTCTTTTCGATTTGACGAATCAACCCATGTCTGGGTAGACCTGACGCCATGACACTGGACGAGTTACAAATTGGGCAGATCGCATCGATTATCGAAGTCAGCGGTCAGGATGGGATTGCCATTCGGCTGATGGAAATGGGCCTGACCGATGGCGAAGAGATTCAGCTCATCGGTTTTGCTCCCCTCGGTGATCCCATCGAATTCCTGATTCGCAGTTATCGCCTCTCTCTACGGAAAGCGGAAGCAAAACGAGTTACCGTTTTGGCCAGGTAGTCGTTTCGACCCCCTGATGGTCACGGGAGCGAGAGCTTGCTTCTTTCTCGGATATGGTTGAAAAAGTTCCCTCGCAACATCTCGCACGAACAGTCGCCGTCATCGGGAATCCGAATACGGGGAAAAGTACTCTGTTTAGCGCGTTAACTGGCGTGCATTCGCGAATTGGCAACTATCCGGGGGTCACCGTCGAGAAAAAGCTCGGTTGGTTCGAATTCGAAGGACAATCGATCCGGCTGGTCGACCTGCCGGGGACGTACAGTCTTTCGCCCCGCAGCATCGATGAAATGGTTTCCGTAGATGTGCTGCTGGGTCGCCAACCGGATGTCGGGCCGATTGATGCCGTGGTTTGTATCACCGATGCTTCGAATCTCGAGCGGAATCTGTACGTCGTCAGTCAGGTGCTCGATCTGGGCCTTCCCACGGTCCTGGTGCTCAACATGTGGGATGTCGCCGTTGATCGAGGGATCCAGATTGATCCTGTCGAGCTGGCTCGTCGGCTGGAGATCGCCGTCATCCCTTGTGAAGCCCATCGGCGGCGTCAACTGGATGAAGTGCGGCGGGGGATCATTCAGGCGTGTCAGTTGCCCCAGCGAACTCCCCCCGACCTTTTTCCTCAGACTTTTCACGAAGAAGCTCGGCAACTCCAGACAGCGTTCCAGCAATTCGGCAATCAAAACCTGCCGATTTATCTGATCGAGCGTCTGTTGCTGGATGTCGGTGGACAGCTGGAAACCGCGCTCACCAAACCGAACCCGGCTGAGTTGCTCACGCGGTTGAAAGCGGCGCGGGAACGTTTAGCGACCGCAGGGTGTCGTGTCCCTGGTATCGAGGCCAAATTGCGATACGGCTGGATCAAGCAATTGATGCAGGGGGTCATGACGGTTCCCGACAAGCGTCCGGCCACCGTCACCGATACCCTTGACCGCTGGTTGACGCACAAATTCTGGGGGCTGTTGGCCTTTTGTCTGACCATGTTTCTTGTCTTTCAGTCGATCTCGACGGTCGCCGAGCCGTTGATGAAGTTTTTTGAATTCGGACAAAAGCAGGTGGGCGTGTGGGTTGGATCGCTGCTTGCGCCCGGTCCGCTGCGGAGCTTGATTGTGGATGGAGTCATCGCTGGGGTCGGAGGGATTCTGGTCTTCCTGCCGCAGATTTGCCTCTTGTTTCTGTTTATTGCCCTGCTGGAAGATTGCGGCTACATGGCCCGCGCCGCGTTCCTGATGGATAAGCTGATGACCAAAGTCGGGCTCAGCGGAAAATCCTTTGTCCCTTTGATGTCCTCGTTCGCCTGTGCCATTCCGGGAATCATGGCCACCAGGACCATCGAGAATCGTCGTGACCGGATGGTGACGATCCTGATCGCACCTTTGATGAGCTGTTCGGCGCGAGCTCCGGTTTACTGGCTGATGGTGGCTGCGTTTTTTCCGACCGTTTCCTGGGCCGGGGGCTGGGTGACCTTACACGCGATTATGATGTTTGTGATGACGTTCTTTGGTGCCGTCGTCGCCATCCCGATTGCCTGGCTGCTCAAGAAAACCCTGTTCAAAAGCGAGACCCCGCCGTTTGTCATGGAATTGCCCGCATACAAATGGCCCTCACCAGGGATCGTATTGCATCGGGTCTTTGACCGGGCGAGTGCCTTTGTGTTGCGGGCAGGGACACTGATTCTCGCGACTTCCATCCTGATCTGGTCGGCGAGTTACTTTCCGTCGGATCATCGCGCCGAGCAGCAGGTGCTGGTCCAGATTCAGCAGGCCGAGGAACAATTCTCGAGCCAATTAGAGCAGAAATCCCAGTTGCGCAGCCGGCGAGAACTGCTGTTAGAGGATCAACCGGTACCGGTTCAACCTGCCGCAGAGGCCTCCGCACCCATCGAAGCCCTCGCTGCGCAGCTCGCGGAACTCGACGCGCAGCTCGCGGAACTCGACACACAATTAATACCACTGCATGAGCTGTTTGAAACCCGGAATCAGATCTCGGAACGCCTGCTGGCCGACAGTTACCTGGGCCGATTCGGGAAATGGATCGAACCTGTGGTCAAACCACTCGGTTGGGATTGGCGAATCGGGGTCGGAGTGCTGGCGTCGTTTCCGGCACGTGAGGTGATTGTGGCGACACTGGGGACCATTTACAGTCTGGGCGGGGATGTCGATGAAAACAGTCAAGGTCTGCAATCGGCTCTGAAATCGGCGACGTGGCCGGACGGCCGTCCTGTCTATTCCATTCCGGTGGCGATGTCGATCATGGTCTTCTTCGCCCTGTGCGCACAATGTGCCTCGACACTGATGGTGATCCGTCGTGAGACCAACCATTGGGGGTGGGCGCTGTTTACCTTTGTCTATATGACTCTGCTGGCGTACGTGGGGGCCTGGATTGCCTTCAACGCCACCGGTTGGCTGATGACCTTTTCAGGAAACTCATGATGCGTAATTCTTCTCTCAAAATCGTCTTACGAGTGGCATTCCTGACGGTCATGATTTCCTGTGGCGGATGGGAGCAAATCTCCTTCTCACAGGATGCGGTGGGAATCGAGCCTGCGACTTCCACACCTGCAAGTTCCGCCTCTGCGAAGGACGAGTCCTGGCAGGTGATGTATCTGGCGGGGCAGCGAATTGGCTTCAGCCATGCAACGATCGAAACGGTCGATCAAGCGGGGATTTCGGTGATCAGAACCTCATCGATTTCGAATATGACAATCAAGCGATTTAATCAATCGCTGCAGATGAAGCAGACCTTGACTACGGACGAAACATCCGAGGGAGACCTGCTTCGGTTCCGGTTCGAAATGGCCAACCCTCCTGCGATGTCCTCTGTCACCAGTGGCATCATCGAAGGGAAAAAATTGTTGCTCACCCAGGAAGTCAACCGGGAAAAAAAGACGACCGTTCAGCCTTGGAAAGCAGGGGTCAAATCGCCGGTTTTCCAAGACCGTCTCTTAAAGAAGAATCCGCTCAAACCGGGTGAAACTCGTTCGTTCGAAACGTTTGTTCCCGATTTCGCCAAAGTGGGCCTCAGCACCCTGAAAGCGCATGACTTGACCGACACCACGTTGTTGAAGAACGAGCAGCGAAAGTTGTTCAAGGTCAGCGCGACCAACTCGCTGTTGCCCGGTTTCACGATCGACAGTTTTTTGGACGCCGAAGGGGAGACGATCAAAATCTCGTCAAATATGTTGGGTTCTGCGTTGGAAATCTTTGATGTCTCGCAGGAAGAGGCACTCAAAGCGATTGAAGGGGCCGAGCTGGATTTGGCGGTCAGCACGCTGGTGAAGGTGAAGCCATTGATCAAAGGTCATGAATCGAATCGGATCGTTTACCGGGTGACGCTGATCGATCAGGATCCGACCGAAGTATTGCCGGTCGGTGCGACGCAGACCCTGAAGAAACTGAATCCTGAATCAGCAGAACTGACGGTGATCTCGATTCCGATTCCTCGGCCTGCAACCATCGGCAAGGTCGATGCGGAATTCCTCGAGACCTCACAGTATCTGCAGTGTGACGATGAACGAGTCCAGAAACATGCGAATCGCGCCGCAGGGGATGCAACCGATCCGGGTGAGATCGCGCAGCGAATGGAAAGTTATGTTCGCGACAAGCTGAACAAGAAAAATTTCTCGACAGCGATGGCCTCGGCCGCCGAAGTTGCCAAGAATCTGGAAGGGGACTGTACCGAGCATGCAGTGCTGCTCGCCGCGATGTTGCGGGCGAAAGGGATCCCCTCCCGCGTGGTCGTTGGTCTGGTCTATGCAGATCGACTCTTCGCCTTCGGAGGTCACATGTGGACCGAGGCCAACCTGAATGACCAATGGGTACCACTCGACGCCACCCTCGGTTTAAACGGGATCGGAGCCGCTCATATTAGACTGGCCGATTCAAGCCTCAGCGATCAGGGGCCTGCCGCGATCAGTGGTTTTGCCCCGCTGATGATGGTGATCGGAAAATTAAAACTGGAAGTGATCTCCAGTGAATGACCGATTGCCAGCATCGATCGAGAAACGCTGACAAGAGAAAAAAACCGGCTGAAACTTGGATTTCAAGGCCGGTCGGTCTTGTGACACACCCCGACCCGCATCACAGGTTTGGGATCTCAAGTTTGCGAGCGCAAGATTGAGATCACGAGTTAGTCAGAGCAAACCTTGATTCGTGTTCCTGCAAAAACAGGAACACGAATTCAGGATTCACCGCCTGTCTGGGCTCTATGCAGGTCGGACATTATCAGCGCAGGGGCCTTTAGGACCCTGGCCGTCGGTGTACGTGACCCGCTGGCCTTCTTGGAGGTCATCAAATGACGCACCTTGAACAGCCTTGGAATGGAAAAAAAGATCGTTTCCATTGGAGGTGGTGATGAAACCGAAACCTTTGTCCAGCAACTTCTTGATCGTGCCTTCAGCCATGTCCGTGTTTTCCGTGCGAATGTGCATAGGAGAGAAGCTGTCCGGCATCAATTTACCGACCACCGCCATCCCGAGTCACCACAAGTGTACTCCTTTTCCCTCTCGCCAAGCAAACATGTCGCCTGTTGCTTTTCACGACAAGTCACAAGTCGCCACGAATTTAGGTCGTTTTCAGTCGGAAAACCGGATTTTTAGCGAAAAAATCCTTTCGTGAACGCGAAAATCCTCACGGGACAGGCATGAACTTTCGGGTTGGCGCGGAGTCCGGGGGAATTTCCAGCGACATTTTTTGACTTGTTGCACCGGCAATTTAAGAGGCGATGGCCGTGCCGCAGAGGTTCGACACGCAGCCTTTTCCCGCGCAAATTCCGTTGGTAACGCGACGGTTGATCGTGGGTGTTGCGTCATGTGCGATGTCCGGTGGCCCTTCTCTTGTGCTACCGATCGTGTCAGACTTGTGGGGGTGAGATCAATCCATTCCCGCTCCCGTGGCATTGAGACCCAGGAAGACCCGTGATGGAATGTTCCTGCGTCTCGACGCCACGTCCCCAACACGCTGCTTGAGGTGATCAATCATGTCCTCGCAAACTCGACGGATATTCCTGCACGAGACTTCAGCCAAGCTTGCTGCGGCAGCTGGCCTGCTCGCGTCGTCAGCACCGCTACCATTACGTGCGGCGGACGAGACGCGTGTACGAGTCGGTATTATTGGAGCCACCGGGAAAGGGGATTATGGTCATGGTGTCGATGTCGCCTTTACCAAGCTTCCCCATGTCGAGATTGTGGCGTTGGCGGACACGCAAGAGGCCGGGCGCGAAGCGGCTCGTAAACGGACCAATCCACGGAAGACCTACGCGGACTATCGCGAAATGCTGAGCAAAGAACAGCTGGATCTCGTGGCGATCTGTCCACGCTGGATCGATCAGCACCATGATATGCTCGTCGCATCCGGCCAGGCGGGGTGCCATGTCTACACGGAAAAGCCATTTTGTCCGACGTTGACCCAATGTGACTCGGTCCTCAAGGAATTCGAGCAGAAAAAACTCAAGCTGGCGATTGCACATGTGAGCCAGTATTCGCCCGTACTGGACGTAGTACAGTCACTGATCCAGCAGGGCGAGATTGGCGAGATCCTGGAATTACGCGCCCGAGGTAAAGAAGATCAGCGTGGTGGTGGTGAAGATCTCTGGGTGCTCGGCTCACACGTCCTGGGCCTGATGCGTTCCCTCGCGGGGGGCAGTGCGACGGCTTGTTCTGCGGTCGTGATGAATCAGGGCCATAAGGTCACGAGAAGAGACGTGGTTGCCGGGGCTGAGGGGATTGGACTGCTGGCAGGGGACCAGATCGAGGCGCGATACACGTTTGGCAGTGGTGCGGCGGGTCACTTTGCTTCCCGACGGGGCCTGGCCGGCAATCCCTCACGGTTCGCCATCCAGATTTACGGTTCCAAAGGGGTGATTGAGATGGAAAGTGGCTACATGGCCAAAGCCTATCTGCTGCGCGACCCCAGCTGGTCACCCGGTCGTTCCGGCAAATCCTGGGAACCGATCACATCGGCGGGGGTGGGCAAGCCGGAAACCCGGACCGACGGAAACTATGAAGGGGGGCATCTTGCCGCCATTCGTGATTTGCTGGAATCGATCAAACACAATCGTTCCCCGAAATGCTCGGGTGACGATGGCCGATCGATCGTCGAGATGATCGTCGCGGTATTTGAATCGCATCGCCTCGGGACCCCCGTCGACCTGCCGCTGAAAACGCGGGTCAACCCCCTGACGCTGCTGGGCTGAATCAGCCCAGCAACCAGAGAACACGGGAATAATTCTGATTGGCCGCACCGTGTCGGCAAACCTCAATCATTTTCGTATCCCGCGAAAACTGAAAATGGGTCAGGACTCATTGACAGCGGATTGACGATTCCCTAGTGTCTTGGGATGCCACGAACACGACGAGCCGATGACGCAGGCGGGTTATACCATGCACTCAATCGTGGTAATTTCCGGTCGCAGATCTTTTGGAACGACGACGATTATTCCGCTTTTGAGCAAATCCTGGCGGAAGGACTTGAACGTTTCGATGTTTCGGTTTTCTCGTTTCAATTGATGCCTGATCATTGGCATCTGGTCTTGCGTCCGTATGTCGACGGTGAGATGAGTCGATTTCTACGCTGGGTGACTTCCACGCACACCATGCGCTATCACGCGCGATACCACACCTCCGGGGAAGGGCATGTGTATCAGGGGCGTTACAAAAGTTTTCCAATCCAGGATGACGAGCATTTTCTGACCGTCTGCCGGTATGTCGAGCGGAACTCGCTGCAAGCCGAATTCGTGTCCCGAGCGGAAGAGTGGCGTTGGGGATCTCTTTGGCGTTGGATGCAAAAACCCAAATCGAACCCCGCTCTGCTCTCTCCCTGGCCGATTCCTCGACCTCGTGGTTGGATCGAACGAGTCAATCAACCGCTGATCGAACAGGAACTTGCGGCGGTCCGCAGCTGTATCCAACGAGGAGCTCCCTTTGGGGATCTCGCATGGGTCGAATCGACCGTCAAACAATTTGGCTTGCAGTCCACGTTGCGACCCCGAGGACGACCTCGCGTGAGAAAAGACCCCGCAATCGACGGGAACGAGTCCTGATGCCTGAGAATTCTCGGCAGGCCAAGATCTCGGAACGCAAAGAATGGGAACGCAAAGACGCCAGGCCGCAGGGACGCAAAGAAGACAAATCCAAAAGCGGATTCGATTTTGCCTTGCGATCTTACCTGCGCCCCTGCGTCTTGGCGTTAAAATGAAGTCCGATATCCGACAACCCGCAGATGGGGATGATCGTCGCTTCAATCCGCCTGAACAACCGGCGATCGGGGTGAAACGGAGCCACAAAAGACGCCAATCATCCGGCACGGGACGGACTTTTCAGGGGCGTTACAAAATCGAATTTTCATCGCCAGCTCTGGGTCATGATCCAACGCGCGATCACGCCTCGGATGTTTCATCGGCCCCGATTGACGCGTGGGATCAAGTATGATTATTACCGGACTCGGTACATCGAGTCACTGGGTGATCGTGTTTCTCGCGTTACGCATAATGAAGTCCTTGAAGACGTGGAATCATTAGTCCACCGCATCGCTAAATCTGCGGGAGTCGATCTTCATGCCTGGTGAACTCCAAAACTCCAAGAGAACCAAACACCACACAGTTGACCCATGGAAGGGTCTTGTCCCCTCGCCCCGGTACTCCGGGGAGAGGGTTAGGGTGAGGGGTTCTTCGATCGCTTAGTTCGCCGATGGTTTTTATTTTTTGGTATTCGTTTTTTCCGAATCGTTTCAGGTATCGATTGTTTTTGTTCGTTTTCACGGTCATTGAAGACCCCTCACCCTAACCCTCTCCCCGGCGTACCGGGGCGAGGGGACAGGACTCCTCCGCCGGTCAATATTGTGTCCACCGGTCACGTTTGTGGTGTTGACGGATAGAGCGGCCGATACCCCGACAGCGGCTCAACGGTGATAGCGAGTGGTGCGGGCATTCGCTGGTTACTGAACATCGCACAGCAGCAGTGGATCACCCCAGATGAGGGTCTTGTCCCCTCTCCCCGGTACTCCGGGGAGAGGGTTAGGGTGAGGGGTTCTTCGATCGCTTAGTTCGCCGATGTTTTTTATTTTTTAGTATTCGTTTTTTCCTTATATTTTCAGGTATCGATTGTTTTTGTTCATTTTCACGGTCATTGAAGACCCCTCACCCTAACCCTCTCCCCGGAGTACCGGGGCGAGGGGACAGGACTCCTCCACTGGTCAATATTGTGTCCATCGGTCACGTTTATGGTGTTTGGTTCTGTTGCCGTTTTGGGTTTAACCAGGCATGAAGATCGACTCCTGCGGCTTTGGCGATGCCGAGCGCTACTGATTCCACGTCCTGAAGGACTTCCTCATTCGTAACGCGAAACACACGATAGCCGAGCGACTCAATGTACCGAGTCCGCTGGGCATCATATTCGATCCGACCCTCATGGCTTTCTCCGTCCAATTCGATGACAAGGCGAGATTCGAGGCAAATAAAATCGACGACATAACAGCCCAGCGGGAATTGACGGCGAAATTTCAAGCCTGCGACACTGCGGTTGCGGAGGGCAAACCAGAGCAGACTTTCGGGTTTGCTGGCATCTGCCCGCAGTTGTCGTGCCCGTTCCGTTTCAGCGGAAGTTGGTCGTCGCCGTTGAGTCATTGTCCGTCCAGTCCCCTCGCCCCGGTACTCCGGGGAGAGGGTTAGGGTGAGGGGTTCTTCGATCGCTTAGTTCGCCGATGGTGGTTGTATTTGTCGTATTCGTATTTTTGATATCGGTCAACGTATCGGTCAAGGTTATCGGTTGGTTTCATTCGTTTTTGCGTTTTCACGGAGATTGAAGACCCCTCACCCTAACCCTCTCCCCGGAATACCGGGGCGAGGGGACAGGACTCCTCCACCGGTCAATATTGTGTCCGTCGGTCACGTTTGGGGTGTTTGTTTCTGTGGGCGTTTTGGATTTAACCAGGCCTGGCGAAGCTCCGAGGGAGACTGACCTTGGTTGACGCGACGTAGATCAGTGCGCTGCCGCGCAACAGGTCGGCATCTGCGATCAAGCCGAGCGGTGAGCCGCTTGGTGAAGTGGCGATTGCACACGCACTTCGAAGTGGATCGTCACCTTCCGTCGCGAACGGGTGTGTCCCTGACCATCAAAGCTCCTGAACGCGGCGCGGGGTTCAAACCGCAAACACTCTGCCGAAGCTGCCGAAGCTTCTCACGCAGCGATCAACGAGGCGGACCGGTGATTCCGTCGAGTCTGGAACAACAAAAAAATCGAAACCGGCGGCGTCATCGGAGTGCCGAACCGTGTTGGCTAAGTCCCCTGTTCATTTCAATCGCGTCAAGCGTGGTTGCAAATTCGTCTCTTCAAAATTAGGCTAAAGCGGCTAAATTTGAAGACGGTCGATGATCAAAAGCGCTTCGGGGGGTGACGCAGATGGAAAAGCGATTAAAGCTGACCGCCGCAACGGTGCTCGCGATCGGTGTGCTGCTCGGCTACCTGGCCGCGACCGAGAAGGTTTCGACGCTGGTGGGAGCAGAGGTTAAGAAGGCCGCTCCGCTGGTCAAAGGTGAACAGCTCACGGGCGAGCCGGGTTCACCCCGCCTCCACCACGACGATTGACGGGAAGTATCTCCCTCCTACTCCGCCGAAGTTCGGTGGCGAGATCAATCTGAATGCTTACCAGTCGACGCCGTACTGGTCGCCGCGGGTGGTCCCCCCCGAGGGGGCGCCGAACGTCCTCTTGATCATGACCGACGATGTCGGCTTCGGGGCCCCCAGCACCTTCGGCGGCGTGATTCCGACCCCGGCACTGGACCGCATCGCGAAAGCGGGCTTGCGCTATACGAATTTCCACAGCACCGCCCTCTGCTCACCGACGCGGGCAGCGCTGATCACCGGACGAAACCATCACAACGTTGGCTTCGGGGTGATCTCGGAAGCGGCGACCGGTTTCCCCGGCTACAACAGCGTCATCAGCAAGGATTCGGCAACGATTGGGACGATCCTGCGCGACAATTGCTACGGCACGTCCTGGTTCGGCAAGAACCACAACACACCCGAATTCGTGTCCAGCCAGGCCGGGCCATTCGACCCGTGGCCCGTCGGTATGGGATTCGAGTACTTCTATGGCTTCGTTGGCGGCGACGCGAGTCAATGGCAGCCGAACCTGACCCGGAACACGACACCGATTTACCCCTACATCGGCAAGCCGGGCTGGCATCTGACGACGGCGATGGCCGACGAGGCGGTCGGTTGGATGAACCAACTCAACGAACTCGCCCCCGACAAGCCGTTCTTCTGCTACTACGTTCCCGGCGGCACCCACGCGCCACACCACGCCACACCGGAGTGGATCAAGAAAATCAGCGATATGCACCTGTTCGACAAGGGTTGGAACGATCTCCGCGATCGCATCTTCGCCAACCAGAAGAAGCTCGGAGTGATCCCTCAGGACGCCAAGCTGACCGCGTGGCCGAAAGAGATGCTCAAGGACTGGGACACCCTGAACGCCGACGAGAAGAAACTGTTCATTAAGCAAGTCGAAGTGTACGCTGCGTACCTGGCTTACACGGATCATGAAATTGGTCGGGTCATCGACGCCGTAGAGAAAATGGGGAAACTCGACAATACGCTCATCATCTACATTAGCGGCGATAATGGCTCGAGCGCGGAAGGATCGCCGAATGGCACGCCCAATGAAGTGGCCCAGTTCAATGGCATCGAGTTCTCGGTCGAGCGGCAACTGAAGGAGTTCTACGCCGATTGGGGTTCGGAAAAGACCTACAACCACATGGCCGTGGGCTGGACCTGGGCGTTCGACACTCCGTTCAAGTGGACCAAGCAGATGGCCTCGCACTTCGGCGGTACCAAGCAGGGGGTATGCATGGGTTGGCCGACCCAAATCAAGGATGCGGGGGGTATCCGGCAACAATTCCACCACGTCATCGACATCGTGCCGACGATTCTCGAAGCGACCGGCCTCCCTGCACCGGTCTCGGTCAACGGGATTAGTCAGAAGCCCATGGACGGCGTCAGCATGGCTCATACCTGGGACAAGACCAACGCCGACCTCCCTTCGACGCGGAAGACCCAGTATTTTGAGATGATGGGGAACCGGGCGCTCTATCACGATGGCTTGTTCGCCTGTACCACGCCCATCTTTGCCCCCTGGAAGCTTGCGGGAACACCCCCTCCAGACGTGGCAAACGGGTACAAATGGGAGCTCTACAACGTCGCCAAGGATTGGACCCAGGATAACGACCTGGCCAAGGCCAACCCTGAGAAGCTGAGGGAGCTACAAGATCTTTTCTTGGTTGAGGCGGCCAAGTTCCAGGTGTTGCCACTGGACAACGCTCTGGCGTCCCGATTTGCCAGCCCGAAGCCCAGTCTCACCGCAGGTCGATCAACCTTCTCGTACACCACGCAGGTCACGGGAATCCCGCGTGGGGATGCGCCGAACCTCCTGAATCGGTCGTTCAGCATCACGTCCGAGGTCGAGGTCAAGGCCGACGACGAAGGGATGTTGAATACGAATGGTGGACGGTTCGCCGGCGACGGCTTGTACGTTGTAAAGGGCAAGCCAGTGTTCACTTATAATATTGCCGATTTCGCTCGATTCCGCTGGGAAAGCAAGGATCCCCTCACCCCTGGCAAGTATACCATTGAGTTCGAGTTTACCTACGACGGGCCGGGGATCGGCAAGGGTGGCACCGGTATTCTGAAGGTTGACGGGAAGGCCGTGGACACCAAGCCAGTCCCTGCCACCCTTGCGATTACGACGCAGTGGGACGAAACGTTCGACGTGGGAAGTGACACCGAAACCCCGGTTGATGACAAGGACTATGCGTGTCCATTCCTCTTTACCGGCAAGCTCGATAAATTGACAATTAAGATCGGGCCGAGCCAGATGCTGCCTGCCGAGAAGAAGGCCGCTGCGAAGAAGATCGGCGAGCGGGACTGATTGCTGGGTGATTCCGTCGAGTCTGGAACAACCGAAATCCAGGTCTCCTTTAGCTCTTCGCTTCGCTTTCCGGGCCCCATAACTGGTCCATACCTGGCCGGATGAAATAGAGAACCGGAATCAGGAGAAAAACCAGGCGTCCGATGTTGAGATTGACAAAGGACGCCAAGATGGCCACCACGCAAATCAACAGGGGCAACAGAATTCGGTGTCGAATTTTACGGATGGAATCGTCGGGGAGGCGATCATCGGTTAATCGACGATGAGAGGTCGCGTAATTCCAAATACACAGCAAGGAGACGGAGCACGCGAATTGAGTTATCGCATAAAACAGAAACGCATAGTGATCGTCCCGATACGATGCCTGGACACCGGTAGGGAAGGGGATGAAAGAAACTAGTAGCAGGAAGACTCCGTTGAGCCCAATAAAGATACGATCGACCGCTTTGATGTGATGGAAGATGACGTAATGCGCCAACCAATAGGTCCCTATTAAGATGAAACTGGTGATAAACCCCATCATGGGATGGATCGCGCTGCGGAGATACTCACCAAGTTCTTTCTCGGGCACCTTTCCCGCTGAGGGAACTTCCAGTCCGAGCACCAACAAAGTGATCGCGATTGCGATCACTCCATCGCAAAAGGCCGCAAGTCGTTCGGGTTTGTACATAAAGCATCGATCCTGAGCTACGCGGTTTTAGCCATTTTTCATGTTCTGCAAACAGTGCAGATCCATGCTGATACAAACAGGCCCACAGTATGTGCCAATCCCATGGTTGGATCAAGCAATCGTCACCTGGATCCAGGCGCGTTTCTTGCCATTCGCAGCTGTTGCAGTCGAATCGAATCGACTTTGAGCATGTTGTAAAACGAATCTCACGGGGACACTGGTTTTGGTAGATACGACCTTGATCAGTGTGATGCCGTGCAGCCTGTTGGCATCCGTGATGAAGCCATCCTACCAATTGACCCCAGTCTGCGCGATCGCTTTGCCGATGGGGTTCGGTTAACCGTGGCTGCCGCCTGACCGAACGTCCCGGTTTCAGCCGTTGCCGCAAAACTCTTGAGCTGTCACGTCTCGACAAAAAAGGGCGTTTTTCTGCCTATTTGAAAAACTCATTGAAACGATGAGAACTATCAATTTTACAAATCTCATTGCGGTGGATACGGTTCCAAGAACGATACTCAAGAAACGACACACTTCGTCGGAAAGGAGTCCCAATGCCCTTGTTGAGCATTCCTGATTCGGATCTTTTTCCGGCCGACAGCCCATCCTGGGGCATGGCAGGGCTGATCCTGTTCTCAGATCCGCATCTGTTGACAAGTGACATCGTTGTCGATGGGAGACGAAACGCCAAGAACTTTTTGATTGGACACGATCATGAACCATACAATCACACACCTTCAGTTGCTTGAGGCCGAAAGCATTCACGTCATTCGCGAGGTCGCAGCAGAGTTTGAGAAACCGGTGCTGCTGTTTTCGGGAGGAAAGGATTCGATGTGTCTGGTTCACTTAGCTCAAAAGGCGTTCGCACCAGGACGGATTCCGTTCCCGCTGCTGCATATCGCGACCACTTGGGATTTCCGTGAACTATTGGAATTTCGCGATATGTACTGCCAGACTCGTCGTCTGAAACTCGATGTTCATACCAATCAGGATGCACTTGCAGCGGGGATTAACCCTTTTGATTTTCCGACACCCAAATATAGCGCGGCCATGCAAACTCAAGCCTTGGTTCAGGCGCTGGAAAAAGGAGGATACGACGCGGCCTTTGGTGGGGCGCGGCGCGACGAGGAAAAGAGTCGTGCAAAGGAGCGGGTATTCAGCTTCCGAGACCGGCAAAATCAATGGGATCCGAAGAACCAGCGGCCTGAACTGTGGAACCTTTACAACAGCAAAATGAATAAAGGCGAAAGTATCCGCGTCTTTCCGCTCTCAAACTGGACCGAACTGGATGTATGGTTGTACATTCATCGCGAGAACATTCCGCTGCCGTTGCTCTACTTTGCTCAGCCTCGGCCGGTGGTGCAGCGCAGCGGTCAGTGGATCGTAGTGGACGACGACCGATTGCGTCTGAATCCAGGGGAAAAGCCCGAAACACGAATCGCGAGGTTTCGAACGCTCGGCTGTTACCCTTTGACCGCTTGCCACGAGAGCACAGCGGCAACGATCCCGGACATCATCGAAGAGACTCTTGTTGCCACGCGTTCTGAACGACAAGGTCGCCTGATCGACTACGATGAAACGGGTTCGATGGAGCAGAAGAAACGCGAGGGATACTTCTAAAATCAAGAGGGACACTGGTTGCTGTTTGTCCGGTGGCACGGCTTCGGAGTCCTTGGCGAAGTCGTGCTGTTTGTGTTTGTCTTTTGCGGGTTTTCTGGCGACACGACAACGTCAGTCGATACTGTTGAAGGCGGGCGTTAAAGGGGCAGGTCCATATGAATTTGGAACTGTCACCTTATCGATCGGATCGAATTTCCTGTGAATACGACCAGCCGGCACAGTCAGAGACGCGGGCAGCCGTTAGCGATGAGTTCGGAACGGGTGAACGGGTGGTTTGCAGAGGCATGTCGCTTGTTTTCATCGAAAAACCAGTAGTCCGGTATTTTCTGGCGCCGAGCCAAAATCAGATACTCGTCCAGCCTCATTAAAAGGCTGGGTCGCAAGAATCTATTGGACAAGGACTTACAACAGCGGACGTCAATCCAGGTCGAGTTTTTCTGGAATTCAGAAGATTTACGATATTAAAACAATCGAATTGACGATATTATTTCTGCCAGATCAAATCCTCGCGTTGCCAGATAAAAATTTCGCGGTTAAGGAGCAGAAACGTGGGACTTGCTGAGCGACTTAAATTCGCACGCCAGTCATTGAAATTGACTCTGAACGACGTGGAAGTGAAAACCAGTGTTGGAGCATCAACGCTTTCCGAGTTTGAAAACGAAAAGCGTGAGCCAAGACTTCTTCAATTAAAGGAACTTGCGGAACTTTACCGTCGTTCTACAGCGTTCTTTTTGGAAGATGGTCCGTTGCCGACGGAAATTGTTCTGTGGCGAAGTCGTCCAAATTCCCCTGTCGTCGAGGAATTGCAGGCGAAACTGCTTCGACTCACTGAACAGTATCAACATCTTGAACAGTGGTGCGATGATCATGAAGAACTTGACCTGCCGTGTCTGGCGGTCGATGCGTCTCGGTTTGGATACCACGATGCCGAGAAGTTGGCACATGACTTTCGAAACAAGTACGGCCTCGGTGAGCGTCCGGGGCAGTCGCTGATTCGTGTCGTCGAAGAAATCTGCAAAGTGAAAGTCTTTCACATTCCCTTTGAACCAAGCGGTAGTGTCGCTTGTACGCGTCACGATCAATTTGGTGCTGCAATTCTGTTGAATTCGAACAATGTTCGCTGGAGAAGGAATTTTGATCTCGCACAGGAACTTTTTCATCTGGTGACATGGAACGTATTCAGGCAGGTAGGCGATCCTTCTTTTTCCGAGGCATCCGACAAGGAGGAAAAGCTGGCAACGTGCTTTGCCCGAAATTTGCTCATGCCACAGGAGCCACTTCGGATTGCAATTCAGTCACAACAAAATGCTTCAAACAAGTTGTCCTTCGACGATTTGTTTGAAGTCGCTCGCCAGTTCGACGTTTCCATTGAAGCCCTCTTTTGGCAGATGAAGTTCGTCTTCGGCGGCACAACGGAGTGGGTGCAAGAGAATCTCGCCAAGCTCAAAGGTCAAATATCCTTTTGGGATCAACGACAACATGACGATCCCCAGGTTCGACCTTTACGATTTGAAGCGTTAGCATCCGAGGCGTTGAGGAAGGGTTTGATTTCGACTGGAAAGTATGCCGAGTATGTCGGCATCACTCGGCGGGAAGCCATGAGACTGGTTGAGCAGGAAGCCTACGACGATGCCGAAATTGAAATTGCTCATTCTTGATGCCGGAGTCGTGATACATCTCCACGAGCTTCAACTTTGGCAGCCACTTCTTGTCTCTTGCGACGTGCATCTCTCTCGGATCGTGGCAGAAAGGGAAGTTCTTTTTGAACCGAACGAAGACGGCGGTTACGGTGATGACATCGATCTTCGTCCAGATGTTTCAGCGGGACGAATTAACGTCTTTGAAGTCACTGCCTCGGACGTAAAAAGGTTCAGATTGTGGTTGCGGGAAGCTTAAGAATCTGTCGTGGGGTTGTGGTGGTTAGCTGTCAGTCGTTGCCACCAACCGACGCGGGGTCGGTGGAGGGCGAGAAAACCTCGGGGAGATGGCCCCCGGTTGGCGACTGCGTTCGCGGAAAACGGAGGCTGAGCCCAGCCTCAGTTTGAAATGCCCGCTCGGGGATTCCTCGAAAACTCTCAGGCTGGTGGGTTTATGCTGCCACGATTCACCGGGGGGGTCGTTGGCGCTGACTGGGACTTCTGCCATACTTGATTTGTTCCCTGCGGCTTGGTTTTTCACAAAATCTTGGCGTTGAGACTCTTAATGCGATTACAGTCCCCTTTTTTAAAGCGGATTCATGACGGGACACGACATCCATCACGCTACGCTCAGCAACGGGCTGACCGTCCTTGTTGAAACTATGCCCGCTGTGCAGTCGGCGGCATTTTCTCTTTTGGTCCCGGCCGGTAGTGCCTACGATCCCGTCGGACAAAACGGAATCTCGAACGCACTTGCCGACTGGATTACCCGCGGTGCCGGCAAGATGTCGAGTCGCGAATTGCTGTCGGCGTTTGACCGGCTGGGGATTCAGGCACACGAATCCTCGTCGCTGCACCATCTTGCCATGGGGGGATCGTGTCTGGCAGAGAATCTCCCCGCCGCTTTGCGGTTGTATGGTGATGTCGTCAAGCATCCTCAATTTCATGAAGAGGATTTTGAGGCGGTGATGGCGGGGGTCGAACAGTCGCTGTTGGGGATCGAGGATGAGCCTCGGCAGAAGGTGATGTTTGAATTGATCCGGCGCTGCTTTTCTTCCCCCTGGGGACAGCCTGCGGAAGGGACTCTGGCGGATCTGGAAAACATCACACCACAAGTGGTGCGTGAGCAATTCCGGCGTTGTGTCCGTCCGCGTGGTGCGATTCTGGGGATCGCGGGAAATGTGACGCTTGAACAACTGCTGCCGGTGCTGGAAGAGACCTATCAGGACTGGACTGGCGAAAACGAAATCGTGCTGAAGACCGGTGACCGTGGTGTCTATCGTGATCATCTGGATCATGAGTCGACCCAGACGCATATTGGGGTTGCCTACCCGGCGGTCCCGTATGGGGCGGATAACTATTATCAAGCCTGGGCGGCGGTGAGTGTCCTCAGTGGGGGGATGAGCAGCCGTCTATTCACCGAAGTTCGGGAAAAACGGGGACTGTGCTACTCGGTCTATGCGTCGCTCAGTTCCTCGAAAGACGAAGGTCAGGTGTTGTGTTATGCCGGGACGACTGTCGAACGAGCTCAAGAGACGCTGGATGTGATGCTGAAGGAACTGAATCGACTGGAAGAGGGGATCGAAGAGGCGGAACTGGTGCGGTGTAAAGCCCGGGCCAAAAGTTCGCTGATCATGGCTCAGGAGTCGACGGCGGGGCGGGCCGGGTCGTTGGCTCGCAACTGGTTTCATCTCAACCGCGTCATCACGCTGGATGAAGTTCGAGCCAAGATCGAGGCGCTGACCACTCAGAGCGTGCTCGATTATGTGAAGTCGCATCCCGCGCGTGATTTTACCCTGCTGACCATCGGTCCGAATCCGCTGCGGGGATAGCGACGAGGGTGATGATCAGGGTCGGTTTTCTGTCTGATTTCGAGAACTTTTTATGAGTTGGTCGACAATCGAGTTCGCGGGGAAGTCGGCAGACGTTTACGTTCCCGCCTTGGCAGAGAAGCCGACGGGAGTCGTAATGTTTCTGCACGGCTACGATGGGGTGACGCTCAAAGAGAATCCCCAGTACACGCAGGAACTTGCCCGGCATAATTTGATTGGATTCTGCCCCTTGGGGCCGCATTGCTGGTGGTCGGACGTGATTTATCCTCCGTTTGATGAGCAGCTCAGTCCGGTGGACTTTCTTGTTCAGCATGTCCCCGCTTACTGTCAGGCGCAGTGGCAAATCGAACCTCCTCACATTGCGGTCTGTGGGTTCGAGATGGGTGGGCAAGGGGCGTTGCAGCTGACTTATCGCCATGCGCGACAGTTCCCGACGGTGGTGGCAATTTCTCCCAAGATCGATTTTGAGAGCTGGTGGGGGCATGGGACCTCGCTGGATACGCTGTTTGCGGATCGGGAAGCGGCTCGTCAGCGCACCGCAATCCTGCATCTCCATCCGCTGAATTATCCGAAACATCAATTCCTGTTGTGCGATCCGACGGACCTTTATTGTTTCGACGGGGTGTTGACGCTGGCGAGTAAATTGTCCTCGACGGGGATCCTGTTCGAACAGGATTTCGTCTCGACCCACGGTGGGTTTGGGTGGGGGTATGTTAATGCGATGGCGCCGGCAGTGATGGACTATCTCAAACGGAGTTGCTGATCAGAAAAAATGAACGTTCCTGGTCGGAAATTTGGGATCAAACTCGAAGAAACCGGAATTCGGTCGTATGATGCGGCAGAGACCGGGGGAATGTTTTTTGAGACTCTTGGTCGGGGTGCTGGGATTCTGCCGCGTGGGGATCCTGAGTTTTTTTTCTTTTACCCGAGGTTCATCCTGTGCTGGCTGGTCCTTTGTTTTCGCGTGAGGCTCTGACGGTCCCCCGGCAGTTGTCTCATTTTTTGATTCGTTCCGGGTACATTGGTGCGTTCTTCGTTCTGATGTACACCGCTGCGCAGACCACCTTTGGCTGGCAACAGGTGCGAAATCTGGGTGATATCGCCCGGTTTGGGCAGCTGGTCTTTCAGGTGTTTGCTGTGGTGCAGCTGGCACTGATGATCTTTTTCTCGGTGCTGTTTGCTGCAGGGAATGTGGCTCAGGAAAAAGACCGGCGAACGATGCTGCTGCTGTTGATGACCGACCTGCGCGATCGCGAACTGGTGCTCGGAAAGCTTTGCTCCAGTCTGCTACTCCCCTGTGTGCTGCTGACCGCCTCGATTCCCGTGTTTGTGATCATTCAGATGCTGGGAGGGATTTCCCCTCAACAAATCACGGCGGCGATTGCCATTTCGGCGGCGGCGGGATTGGTGGCGGGGACCTGGGGTTCGCTGGTTGCCTTCTGGCGAGAAAAGACCTTTCAGACGTTGGCGATCAGTCTGATTGGGATTGTGCTTTATCTGGGACTGGTGGAAGGTGTGGTCGCCATTCTGGGGGCCGGTTCGAATCTTGGGCTGTTGATCGGAACGGGAAATCCTTTTCGGGCGATGTTTCGTGTGCTGGATCCGCTGGATCACTCGGGGGGATTGAACTTCATCGAGGTGGCGCTGCGGTCGGTCGGATTGCTGGCGGCTTTGGCTTTGGTCAATATTGTCGTGACGATTTTGCGTGTGCGTGTTTGGAATCCTTCACGCACCCTCGGCGACATGGCGACGCTGGACGAGAAAGATCGGGGCGTTGTCCGACCACCTCGTCCTGTCTGGAATAGTCCAGTCATCTGGCGTGAGATGATGACCAAGGCGTATGGACGCAAGGTGATTGTGATCAAGCTGGCCTACGTGGCGATCGCGGCGGCGGCCGGTTATTCGGTCTACTCGACCCCCGCCAATTCGGCGCTGGTTCTGGGCATGGTTTCACCGGTCGGAGCGGCATTTATTGCCTTGAGCCTGTTGTCGATGATGCTGATCAACGCGCAGGGGGTGACGGCACTGACGAGTGAACGAGATACGGGGACGCTGGAACTGCTGCTGGTGACGGACATCAGTGCCAAAGAGTTTATTTATGGCAAGCTGGGTGGCGTCCTATACAACAGCAAGGAATTGATTCTGATTCCGTTGATGTTTATGGGCTGGTATCTGGTGCAGGGGGTGCTGACACTGGAAAACTTTACTTACATTGCGTTGGGATTCCTGGCCCTGATCCTGTTCGCGGGGATGCTGGGATTGCATTCGGGTTTAAGCTATTCGATTTCCCGTACGGCGATTGCGAACAGCCTGGGGACGATGTTCTTCCTGTTTGTCGGGATCTTTATTTGCATGATTCTGATTCTGCAGGCGCGGGCTTCCTTCGGGCTGCAGTTGCCCAGCTTTCTGGTATTCATTCTGGGGGGAAGTCTTGGGCTATGGGCGTCGCTCACGCATCGAAATCCATCCCCTGCACTGACGTTGGCTGCGGGAATCTTGCCGTTTTGTACGTTTTATGCGATCACCAGTTTCCTGCTGGGGCAGACTTTGGGTGTCTGTCTGTTCGTGGTCGCGGCTTATGGATTTACCACGGTCGCGATGCTGATTCCGGCGATCAGCGAATATGACTCGGCCTTGGGGCGTTCCGAGATGCCTAAGGGTTAACACGGACCGCAAATCCCGCTAGAGTCTTTGGTGATGATCTGGTGTGGATGATCTTGTCACGCAACGGTGCAGGATGGGAACTCTCGCTTGCCAGTCGTTTGCAGCACTGAAATTGACCTCAGGACTATTCGTTGGAGCCCGCCAAATGACCGTACGTCTGCGCTGTCTATTCCTTGTGCTGGGTCTGTCCGTTCCGCTTTCGAGCCTGATGGCTGCCGACGCGACGCAGCCTCATCCCCGGGTTCCGGGATTCGAACGGTTTTACGCGGGAACTCGGGACAAGCCGAAGAGTGAAGACGAAGAACCGGTCAAGCTCGATCCAGTCACCGGTGGACGCATCTTGCTGGGTGAGTTGAACTGTACGTCGTGCCATGCGGTGGCCGAGGGGACCAGGAAGCTACTCGCACCCAAGCAGGCACCCATCCTGGATGGGGTCGGTAGTCGGGTCAAAGTGGACTGGCTGCGGAGTTATTTGGCCAACCCGCACGCCTCCAAGCCGGGGACCACGATGCCGGATCTGATTTCGACCTTGCCGGAAGCGGCGCGGGAATCCACGATCGAGGCACTGACTCATTTTCTGGCATCGACGGGGAGTGTTCCCGAGGCGCATTCGAATCCGACTGCGGCCAAGAAGGGTGAGGGGCTGTTCCGAACCGTGGGCTGTCTGGCCTGCCACAATTCTCAGGCTGAAAACAGTCCCGACCTGGCCACGTCGGTGCCGCTTCCCGACTTGTCGAAGAAGTACTCGGCTCCCAGCCTGATGGCCTTTCTGAAAGATCCGCTGAAAGTCCGACCATCGGGTCGGATGCCGGCTCTTGGATTGAGTGACGAGGATTACCAGAGCCTGGCACATTATTTTGTGCGGGGTGGCCAGTTGACTGTGAATGCCAAATTTCAGGTGTATCATGGTCAATGGAATAAATTGCCGACGTTTGCCGACTTGAAAGCGGTGAGTGAAGGGGAGTCTGCTGGGTTTGATGTTTCTGTGGCGGGACGAGCGGGTGATTATGCCATCCGGTTCAGCTCGCACCTGCAGATTGCCAAAGCGGGCGAATACCAGTTTGTGCTCGGCTCGGATGACGGCAGCAAGCTGATCATTGATGACGAGTTGGTCGCCGATTGCGATGGAATTCACCCGCACCAAACGGTGGAAGGGCGCAAGAAACTGGATGCCGGTTTCCATCGAGTCGTGGTCGAATATTTTCAGGGGGGTGGCGAGGCAACATTGGATGTGCTGATTGCCGGACAGGGATTGGCGCAACAACCCTTAGCGGGATTTCTGTTTCTCGAGCCGAAAGTCCCTGCCGCCTCTCCGGATAAAGCAACCTTTACCCTCGATGCGGGGTTAGTCGACAAAGGTCGGCAGTTGTTTTCCACGATCGGTTGTGCGTCATGCCATACGCTGACGATCGAGGGGAAAGCGATTGCCTCGGAACTGAAGGCCAAGCCATTGGCGGAAGTGGGGGCCAATACCGGTTGCCTGGCGGAAAAGGTGGGTGGCAAAGCGCCGCAGTATGGGCTGAACCAGGTGCAACGCAGCACGCTGAACCTGGCTCTGAAACCGGCACCTGCCGAGTTGGCTGCGGAAACCGTTCATCGGACGCTGGCGACACTGAACTGTTATGCCTGTCACCAGCGCGACCAGTTGGGGGGTGTCGAGGAAGCACGTGACAGCGTGTTTGAGTCGCGACAGAAAGAGATGGGGGACGAAGGTCGGCTTCCCCCGATCTTGACCGGCGTTGGTGACAAGCTGCGTCAGGATTGGATGCGGCATGTGCTGCATAACTCGGCCAATGACCGCAAAGAGTATATGGTCACCCGCATGCCGAAGTTCGGGCCGAACAACGTCGAGCCCCTGGTGACACTGTTCGAACAGGTGGATCTGAAACCCGATACGATGCCAAAAGCCAATTTCTCGGAACCCGATTATCGCGTCAAAGCGGCGGGTCGGCACATGGTGGGGGGACAGTCGTTGTCCTGTATCAAGTGTCATGACTTTGGTCCGCACCCTTCGACAGGTATTCGAGCGATCAATTTGACGACGATGAATCAGCGATTACGACCCGATTGGTTTTATCGTTATGTGCTGGATCCTCAGGCCTATCGCCGTGGAACTCGCATGCCCGCTCCGTGGCCTTTTGGTCAGACGACGGTTCGGGATCTGTTGAATGCCGATGTTAATCAGCAAGTGCAGGCGGTCTGGTTGTATCTGGCGGATCGTGACAAGGCACCAGTCCCGGTAGGACTGGTCCGTGAACCGATGGAGTTGAAGCCGACGACGGAACCGGTGATTTATCGCAATTTTATCGAAGGTGCAGGAAGTCGTGCGATTGGTGTCGGCTACCCTGAAGGGGTGAATATCGCCTTTGATGCGAACGACATGCGAATGGCAATGATCTGGCACGGAGCATTTATTGATGCCTCGCGTCACTGGACCGGCCGTGGAGTCGGTTTTGAAGCCCCACTGGGTGATGATATTCTGCCGTTACCAAACCATGCCCCGCTGGTGGTTCTCGATCAACCCGATCGAGAATTCGCCTCAGGGCAGGCTCGTGACGGCGGTTACAAGTTTCTCGGCTATCGTCTGGACGAACAGCAGCGTCCGCTGTTCCGATATTCTCTTCCAGGTCTGATTGTGACGGACCATCCGATTCCCGTGAAGGGGACTGGAAAGTATCCGACGTTGAAAAGGGTGTTGAGCTTTGAGGGGACGGCGGACACCAGTCAACTGTGGTACCGAGCAGCGGCGACCGGCAAAATTGAATCGCTGGGCGAGCGTCGTTATCGAATTGACGGGGTCTGGACGATGGAGATTGGTGGTAGCGGGGCTGAAGAACCTCGAATTCGCGAATCGGCCGGGAAGCAGGAACTGTTGATTCCGGTCCGGTTGAAGAATGGGAAGGCCGAGATCACACAGCATTATGTGTGGTGAAACGGTGGGATGCCGTTGGGTGAATCAATGCGATCACGACAAGTGAAACTTTGAGGTCTTCAACCGATTAGGTCGAGGAGCGATGGGATTCCCAGAGGGGATCGCACTAAATCGCTGGAGCCCTGCGCTGATCGGCCGTACGAACAACGGGGGGAGGTCGAAACGACTGACCAATAACAGAGCTCCAACGAAGTATCGATTCCAACAAGAGTAGTCGGCTGAAAGCGTAGGCGCTCGCCCGAGGAAAGCCATCAGACCATCCTCGGCTACACCTCCAGCCGACTATTCTTGGTGGAATCGATCGAAAGCCAGTTCGTTGTCATGCTCGTGGCAGGGACAAAGTCCAAATCTTTTCGACACAAACACTTAGAGCAATGGCTGTGCCGCGATTTCGTGGTCGGGAATGGAATTCTCGAACTCGCGATATTTCAGGTGAGAAAACCGTTTGTGTCCGTTTTTCCATCACAGAAATTGATAGCAGCTATGCGCGGAGGTAAGGCAATGTTGCCTGATATCAGCTCACGTGGTCAAAGCTTAGTTCGTGGATTTGAACTTAGTGACATCGTAGTAACGGTAGGTTCCACCGTTCTGCCGTGAGAGTCGCCTGAGAAAGTTTTTGGGCGAGGCGGTGTCCGAGACTTCCGGTCCGACACCGAATTCGATGGAATGAATGCGGGTGGTTTTGTTGTTCAAGTTCTTGAGCGAGACCAGTTCCCCTTCGTAGATCGGCGGCTCTTGCGCATCGGTCAGAAAGAAAATCACATCCGGTCGCAGTCGTAAGGCCATTTCGAGGGCGGGAACGTGCTGGGTTCCGGTGCCAGGTTGAATCCCGGCAATCTTCTGCTTGGCAAGCGTCTTGTGGATTTCGGTTGCGGCGTAGAGTTGTGGTTTGTGGACATCGCGCAAATGCAGTACCGCGGGCCGGTCATCGTAAAAGATAATGAGGAACTGCTGATGTGCGTCGAGAGCTTGCAGGCTGGAGACGAGTGCATTTTTGGCGACCTGCATCGAATTATTACTCGTCATACTTCCTGACGCATCAATGACAAACACAACCTTTGATCCCTGATCTTGTGCCCCCATGAAGGCGGCACCCGGAATTCCTCCGACGGTTCCCGTTGCGGCCGGCCGCTGGCCACCCCCCGAGTTGACCGGTTGACGGGGATCCATCACCGTGGGGCCGGCAGGAAGATTGACTCCAGGTCCGATCCGTGCGGTGGAGTCGGCTTTTGGCAGCATCGTCTCGACGGGGGGTTGATCTGGAGTCGCGCTGACGGGTGTCAGTGCGTCTTTGGAGGAAGTGGACTCGACCAACACGTCGGTGGGAGCTCCCTCTTTGGCTTCCCCTGGAACGACCGCATCGGGATTATCGCCGACTTCTTTCATCACAATCCCCACTTCGCGGGATTCTTCTTTGCCGAAGCCAACCGGGGCTTTGTCACAGCTTCGTAGCGTGATGGCAAAGATCAGTAACAAGACCCCATGTGCTGCCAGGGATAAGAGACTCGACAGCAGAATGGCATGGGGAATCCAATCGGGCAGACTGCGGGTACCATTCGGGGGAGTCGGGAGGGAGAGGCGGTTTTTGCCCGCGATCCGCTGCTGTCCAGAGGCATTCGCAGGCTCCACGATCCAACTCCTGAAAAAATCTGACGGGCCGAAGAGGCGAGTGGTGTTATCGACCGGATTGGTTGCGCAGGCTGTGTTTGAGGATGTTGGGGGTTTCGGAAAAAACGTGCTGGTGTCGCCGCACGGGGAAACTCTAAAGAGACATCACCAACGCGTCAATTCGAGATCCGGGCAGGGAACAGGGTGAGGTCTTGTTTACGGCGGAAAAAAGGGGAAAACCTTTCGAGCCCACGGGGTTTTCCGATTTGTGTCTGGTTGGGGACGACTCTTAACGATTCGGGACGAAAAATGGTTCCCGAATGATGCGGGTGGGAACGTATGCAAAAATTGTTTCGCTCAACGACATTCGCCCGGCAGGATCGGATACACTGGTCACGGAAGTGACGAAACGAAAAAGAAACCAAAACAAAGAAACACAGAAGCCCTGTCGAATTTCTGCGGGACGTGATGAGGCCGTGTCGGTTACCATCGGTTTGAGTTCCGCGTTGAGTTGCATCTTACCGGCAGAACACGTGGACGGGCTTCTGAATCGCACGGATGATCGCTCGCAAGGAATTTCACACCTTTCCGTAAAGGTCAGCAGATGTCTTCAGTGAATGCCGCATTACCAGCCTGGGTCCCGTTAGTGCTGCGGATCGCGGCGGTTTATAATCTGGTGTGGGGGGCATTCGTGGTCCTTTTCCCGAGGGTCCCTTTCGGTTGGCTGGGGATTGATCAGCCCAACTATCCGTCGATCGTACAATGTCTGGGAATGGTGATCGGTGTCTATGGGATTGGCTATTGGATTGCAGCCCGGGATGCCGCGACCCACTGGCCAATCGTGCTGGTCGGCTTGTTGGGAAAAATCTTCGGTCCGATCGGGTTTGTTTACACCGCCTGGCGGGGGGATCTTCCGTGGAGCATGGGGGCGACCATTTTGACCAATGATCTGGCCTGGTGGATCCCCTTTACGGCGATCCTGGTCCATGCGGCGCGGATTCATGAAAGTCGTCGCACAGCAACCGAAGGTTTGACGCTGGAACAGGGGCTCAAGCTGGCTGTTTTGCCGAACAACCAAAATCTGTTTGATCTGTCGTTTCAGCAGCCATTGCTGCTGGTCTTTGTCCGCCACCTGGGTTGCACCTATTGCCGCGAGACACTCGCCGACCTGGCGGCACAGCGCGCCGTGATCGAGCAGTCAAAACTGCATCCTGTGGTGATTCACATGGGAAGTCCCGAGCAGGGGGCCGCCATGCTGGCACAGGCGGGTCTCCGCAACACGGATCAAATCAGTGACCCTGACCGTCGACTCTATCGGACCCTGGAGCTGCCGTTTGCGACGCTGGGTCAGTTATTCCGCGTGCAAACCTTTTGGCGAGCGGTGGTGGAAGGGGTTGTCTTCCGGTTTGGCTTCGGGACTTTCGTGGGACACGGGCTGCAGATGTCGGGGGCTTTTGTGATCAAGAATGGTCGGATCGAACGAGCGGTTCGGCACGACTCACCTGCCGAGCGTACCGATTTCCAGGGGCTCAGTTGCGACATCGCCTGACCGAACTTTTCGAAATCGTGGAGAGGGTCGGGTGAGATTTTGGCGACACCGAGGTTCGTTGAATTCCCACGAATAAAAGCATCGCTGACTGTTCGCGTAAAACGCCTTTGGTTTCGCCGTCGTTTGGTTGCAGCAGAACGACACCCGATACCCGCCAATTGCGATTTTTGCTAGAATCTGCGGAAATCAGTGGCGGGATTAGGGACGACGGCGGCAGAGAACAGGGGTCTTTTTGACATGCTGACCAAACTCGTGTTGAAGAACTTTAAGCAGTTCACCGAGGTCGAGATTGAACTGGGGAATCCGGTGGTCTTTGTCGGCCCTAATAATTCCGGCAAGACGACAGCACTCCAGGCATTGGCCCTCTGGGATATCGGACTCAGGCGATGGAATGAGAAGCGACACGGGAAAGCGTCTCCTCAAAAGCGACCGGGCGTTACCATCAACCGGAAGGATCTGATTGCGATTCCGGTTCCTGAGGCGAGATTGTTATGGCGGGACTTGCACGTTCGCGACGTCCGCCGAGCGAGTGGCAGCAGCCAAGAGACGCGCAATGTTCGGATCGACATCGTGGTCGAAGGTGTCACCGACGACAAAGAGTGGAAGTGCGGACTGGAATTTGACTATGCCAACGAAGAATCCTTTTACTGTCGACCGATGAGGCTCACAGAAAGCAAAGACGCCGAACGCATGCCGATCCCCGAAGAGGCATCTCGGATTCGGCTTGCATTCCTACCCCCCATGTCAGGACTGGCAGCAAATGAAACCAAGTTGGATCCGGGTGCCATCAATCTGCGGATTGGTGAGGGGCGTACGGCCGAAGTGCTACGAAATCTGTGCTATCAGATCCTGACAGGGCCAGAGGGACAAAATGCCTGGCGCGAGCTGACCGGACGAATTCAGTCGCTGTTTGGTGTCACAATCAACGAGCCCGTGTACATTCCGGAACGGGGCGAGATCCAGATGGAATATCAGACACGAGGTGGAATTCAACTCGACCTCTCCTGCTCTGGCCGTGGACTGCAGCAAACGTTGCTGGTACTGGCGCACTTGCAGGTCAATCCACAGTCGGTCCTCCTGCTGGATGAACCGGATGCCCATTTAGAAATTCTACGCCAGCGAGAGATCTATCAGGTGCTGTGTTCCTCGGCCGGGAAAAGCGGTTCCCAGGTTATTGCCGCCAGTCATTCGGAGATCATTCTCGAAGAGGCGGCTGGACGGGATGTCGTTGTAGCGTTTGTCGGTAAGCCGCATCGGATTGACAGTCGCAGTTCGCAACTGCTCAAGTCCCTTAAAGAAATTGGCTACGAAGACTATTTTCAATCCGAACAGACGGGGTGGGTGCTTTACCTGGAAGGTTCAACAGACCTTGAGATCCTGCGGGGTTTTGCCGAGCGACTGGGGCATCCCGCCGGGGAGGTGCTGCAGCGTCCCTTTGTGAAATACGTCCAACAGCCACAGAAGGCCAGGGATCATTTTTACGGCCTGCAAGAAGCCAAACCGGATCTGCGTGGAATGGTGCTGCTTGACCGGCAGGACCGTGAGTTACTAACAGGCAATCTTCTCAGGGAATATGCCTGGAAACGTCGAGAAATTGGAAACTATCTTTGCCAGCCCGAGACGCTGTACGCTTACGCAAAAGAACATGATGCGAAAGAACATGGACCTTTGTTCGCTCGACAAGAGTTCGAGAAGCGACAGGATGCCATGCAGAAAAGTATCGAAGAGAACACAATTCCGGCGGCACTGAAAGATCGGAACCACTCGTTTTGGCGCGACACCAAGGCGAGCGATGATTACCTCGATCCGATCTCAAAATCCTATTTGCGTCTGCTGGATTTGCCGCCAGATTTGCTCAAAAAGAATAATTATCACCAGCTTGCAGTCTATGTACCGAACGAGTTGATTGATCCAGAAGTGAGCCACGTGCTGGATCTCATCCTGGAAACGAGCCGTCAGGCCCAGCCCCGGCTTGAGTAGAGCGACGAGTGAAGCCGGGATCGATTCGGTTGATCAATTCAAGAGTGGTCATGGACATGGTGGCCCTTGATACCTCGATACGGAACGGAATTCTCAGATCATGTCGAGTTTACGATGAGATCGTTGGGGGGGGCGGGAGCAATTGGCACAAACCCCTTCGACTTCCAGCCGATGCCCTGACATGCGAAATCCATGTTTGGCAGCGATGGTTTCCAGCGAGCTGGAGATCATTTCGTTGGGAAATTCGGTCATCTCACCACATTTTTTGCAGATCAGATGGTCATGCTGGGGATATCCATAATCATGTTCGTAGACTTCACGATCATTGGCGCGGGCCACTTTCCGAATCAGTCCCGCCTCTTGTAATAAATTCAGGGTGCGGTACACGGTGCTACGGCTGGCCCGCATGGCCCCTTTCCGTCCGGCGAGGCTATCAATCCATTGGTCCGCATCGAAATGGTCATGTGAGGCATAGATGGCGGTCACCACCGCTTCCCGCTCGGGGGTGAGCCTCATTTTCTTCGTCAATAAAAATTCACGAAACTTGTCGACCGGGGCAACGGTCACGTTCATCGTGGCCAGATCCGACACGAAACATTCCTCCTGCCTGTTCAGGCTGTCGCGAGAATGACGCCGTTCACGCATCGAGCGGCCACGTTGATTGATCACGCATGATCAACCGCGATGATCACTCGTCGCTCAGGTCGATCCCCAATGATCCGAACATTTTTGATAACGCCGCTTCGAGCTTCTCGTCGGTATCGTAAGCTCCGTTGTCGATCGCTTCTTTAATTTGTGCCAAACGCTCGGCACGAATTTCGGGAGTTTCGCTGAGTCGATCCAGCATTTTGCCTGCCGATGAAATTTCGAGCTCGTCTCGCGGCGCAGCAACAGGGGTCCCTGCGGCTGTTGGCGACACGGTTGATGTTGGAGACACCGCACGAGCGGGTGTGGCTCCGGAAACTGATCCAATGCCTGAGACGTCCATGTTCGCCAGCACCTCCTTCATGTGGTGGTCAATGCGATTCCGTAAAACGGCGATCGCGAGCCCCGCTCCGCGCGTATCATAACTCACGCAGGGGAGATGATTCAACCGGGACGGTAAACGATGACACATGAGATTCCCCTTAATCAACGCGTGCGGATCCAAAAATCCGGACCAACGGACAGGTGTGGGGAACGTCTTCTTTCCCGGTCTTCAAGACCATAAATCGAACGGGTTTTTGCTGACAACGAAAGAGAATCTCGTCAATGAGATCCGCTGAGATGTTAAGAAACCGCTCGACAATGAAGTTATCGGCAGGGAAACTCGGGAAATTGAATGGAGTTTGGAATTATTGTGTTCGGCACGTTTTTTGTTTGCGTGGATTGTTGGGGCGGATTGTTGGGGCGGATTGCTGGCGAATGGAGCCGCGGTGGCCGGGAAACTGACGGATTGAATTGAGAAACCGTGATTGGAACGAGATGTTTTTGATCGTTTTTGTTACAATCCCTCAAAGATCCTCTGATTGGATTAAAGAAGAACGACCGAGCAGTCACCGGAAAAATCATGACCGTCATGAGTGGGCCAATTACAGAACTTCGCGATGGTAATGCAACCATCGCGGTTTTTCGATCAGAGTTGAAGCACCTGAACGAAACCAATGTGGCGATCATTGAACAGAAACTCATGGAATTAATCGAGACATTACCGTTTCCGGTTTTAATTCTCGACATGCAGGCGATTGAGTTCTTCGGATCGTCGTTCATCGAAACCTTGTTTCGGGTCTGGAAGAAATTGAATACCCATCCTGCTGCTCAATTTGGAATTTCCGGCTTACAGCCTTATTGTCGTGAGGTGCTCGAGATTACGCATCTCGACAAGATCTGGCCCCTGTTTAAAACAAATCAGGCCGCAGTCAAGTCCCTGGGTTGTGGTTGAGGTCAACGATCGTTTTCGGGCATCAGGATGGTGCCGGACTTTTTTTGCGAGAATGGCCTTGTATCGACCGACTGATTGGTCTGAGCGGCACCCGATTGACGATTTGTTGATGTCAGCGGGTGTGCAGTGAAGTTGATCTTGCCATATCGCTCGTCAAAGAAAACAACATGGACCTGCTCCACATACCATCAGGGACTCGCTAGGCCGTAAGGAATTTTCACGTGATCGCGAATCAATCGCCGTATACTGATTTTCAGCTCATCCATGATATGCTGACCGCCGCCGAAGTCATTCAAAACTTTGATCCCGAGATTGTGCAGCGGCCGGCGGCCCAGATTGCGAAGGTCGGAAAGCTGTTGATTTCGGGTGAGGGTTCGAGCCGAATGTTCCCCGCCAAGAGTGCCATCGCCCATTCGCGACGCCGGGGTTGGGCTTGTAATCTGGCGACCGAAGCAGGTCGTCAGTCGCAAGAATATGACTTAACTGACTGGGCTGTGCTGGGGATCTCGAATTCCGGTCGGACGGCAGAAGTGATCCGCTTGTTTAACAGCCTCAAGGCCAAGGAAAATCAACATCGGTACAGCCTGACGGCCATGCCGGATTCCACACTGCAGGGACTGGCCTCGAGTGGACATGTCTTGAGTTGTGGCAAAGAAGGGGCTGTCGCCGCCACGAAAAGTGTTGTGGAGCAGGCGTTGTATTGCCGAGCCCTCGTCGAGTCGATTGCGGGGAAGCACGAACTGAAAGAGCGGTTGGAATCGCTCGCCAATCACTTTCTGACGGCATTGGCCCTGCCGATCGAGCTGGAAATTGCGAAAAAGCTGGCAAATGCCCATTCGATTTATTTTGCGGGACGCAATGATGGGGTCGCCGAGGAACTGACGCTGAAAACCAATGAGATCACGCGTAAACGGGGTGATTTTCTCGAAGGGACCTATGCCGTCCACGGAATTGAAGAGTCGATGCAGGCGGATGATGTCGTGATTTGGATCGATCCCTTCGAAGAGTCTGAGCAAAAGTTTCATGATGTGCTCGTGAAGGGAGTTGGACTAACGGTCATCGCGGTGGCGACTCGTCCAACGCTGTTTCCGACGATTCAAATCCCGGATGCGGGGGATCTTTCCTGCTTTGTGCAACTGGCAGCAGGCTGGAATCTGCTTGTGGAAGCAGGCCTGCAACGGAAAATTAATATCGATAAACCCGAACGAGCTAGAAAAGTTGGGAACGAATTTGTCGGCTGAGCTGGCAAAGTCGATTGGATTTGTGTGAGCGACCGTTACCTTGTGGAGTCGTTTGATGGACTCGAGATCTGGGCTTTTGCCCCCTGAAATCGAGGATGGATTCGCGACTTCCCAGTCCGCGGGATCGTCTCGGGTGGGTGTGAGAGGGGCTTGACGGAGTTTGATTTCAAAGGTTAATATCAAAAAACATTGATTTGTTCTGCGGAACTTGTAGACTCGAGTGAGACAGTGCAGATCCGTCGAACCCTAGGAGCTATCGCGATGTTAACGTTTCACGCTCAGTCTCAGCCTTTTTGTGACCAAGTTTCCCGCCGGGATTTCTTTCGGATCGGTGGCTTGGCGATGGGTGGGTTGACGTTGCCGCGTCTGTTGCGGGCCGAGCACGAAGCGGGAGCCCGGCCGACGGGCAAGTCGATCATCAATATCTTTCTTTCCGGTGGTCCGACGCACCTCGACACATTCGATCTGAAACCAACCGCACCGCGTGAGTTCCGTGGCGAATTTCTTCCCATTGCGACCAAAGTACCCGGTATGGAAATTTGCGAGTTGATGCCGAGACTTGCGCAAGTCGGCGATCAGTTTTCGGTGATTCGATCCATTTCCGGCTTGCGTGAAGAGCATGCTCCGCATCAGAGTGATTCCGGGTGGAGCGAACAATCACTCAAAAGTATCGGTGGACGACCTGGGATCGGTTCGGTGATGTCGAAGCTGTGGGGCCCCTCACAAACGACCAATCAGGGGACCGCTCCGACATTTGTGGACCTCACCGGCTGGACAAAAACAGGATTTACCGGGCAGATCAACGCGGGCTTTCGGCCCAGCGGAGAAGGGCGTCAAAATCTGACACTGAACCAGCAAGTCAGCTTGCGTCGGCTGGGGGATCGCAAGGAATTGCTGAGCGGGCTCGACCGCATGCAGCGCAGTGTCGATCATTCCGGGATGTTAACGGCGATCGACAGTTATACGGACCGGGCGGTCGGCATTGTGACCTCTGGTGAACTTGCGCGGGCCATGGATTTGCGCCAGGAAGATCCAAGGCAGCTTCAGCGATATGGTGCTAAAAACGGCACAGAAAACGAACGTTTTATTCTCGCTCGTCGGCTGATTCAGTCGGGAGTCCGCTGCGTCTCGTTCTCATGGGGAGGATGGGACACACACGGCGATAATTTCAATCAGATGCGGCGGCAGCTTCCCCCCTTGGACCAGGGTTTGGCAGCGTTGATCGACGATCTGTCGGCTCATGGTTTGCTGGAAAGCACGATCATCATGATGTCGGGTGAATTTGGCCGAACGCCGCGCATCAACAGCGGGGCGGGTCGTGACCACTGGGCTCGGACTTCATTCTTCTTCCTGGCGGGTGGCGGGCTTCGCCATGGCCAAATGATCGGTACCACCAGTCGTAATGGTGAAGAGCCGATTGAGCGACCGGTCCACATTCAGAACGTGTTCCACACCGTCTATCATCAACTCGGAATCGACTCCAACACGGTGACGCTTACCGATCCGAATGGCAGACCACAGTATCTGGCGGATGATCGCAAGCTGATTACCGAGCTGCTTTAATCCAAGAATTGGGTTGCCGTGAGGATTAGCCGGCAACACGCATTTCCAGTTCCACGGCACTCACCGCAACAATGGCGATACCGAGCTTATCGGCGAGTTCGATTACATCGGGCTCGTCGAGAATGATCGTCATATCGCTTTCAATCGCGAGGACCCGGCCACCCGATTCGTGCATGGTTTTAATGGTTTGCAGGCCGATCGTGGGGACATCAAAACGCATGTCCTGTTTCGGCTTGGCAACCTTAACCACCGTAAACCCCCCGCGTCGACAAAGTTCTGCCGAGCGACGAATTGCGCGATCGGTCCCTTCGATTGCTTCGACCGCAATCACCGCCATGTCGTGGACAATGACCGATTGGCCGACATCAAGTCGTCCCATTTCTTTGGCCAGCTCCCAGCCAAATCGAATATCTCGCCACTGGGCATCGCTAGGTTTGCGTTTCGTCAAAAAACCGTGTTTCACGAGCAGCTCCGGACAGTAATCGAGGGCGGAATCAAAATAGATATTGTCACGTTCAAATTCACGAATCACAGCCAACAGTAACGTGTCATCCTTGCGGTCGCGTTGTGCGTAGCAAAGCCACATGTGGATGGTGCGCCAGTCCGGCATCAGTCGTAAGATGCGAAACGGCTGAAACAAGACCGTTTTTTCGATTTTTCCAGCCATTACAACCCGTTCGATCCGCGCCTTTTTGAAGAGGCTGATCGCACGTCCGACACGGGCCAGCGGGGCTTCGACATAGGAATGGCAGATTTCCCGCAGTTCGGGAGGTGCCATCCCCATGACACCGACGCCATAGACGTGATGCCCCTGGTCTCGCGCGGCTTCGGCGAACGAAATCGGAAATCGACCAGCTCCGGCCAGCAGGCCAACACGACGCCCACCCGGCTTCAGTATGCTTCCAGTGGCTCCTTCCATGGAGTCCATCCCCTTCTTTTAGTGTCCCTGTGGGGAATCCTCGTCCTTGAGTTTTCGTAATCCCTGCTTCGATGTCGATTGTTAACCCGCTGCGCGATGAGCAATCGGAGCCTCTGTCGCAGAGAGGATTGTCCCCGCGATGGCCTCCTTCAGTTTCTCCATTTCCGCAGCCATGGTCGCAACCTGTTTCTCCAGATCTCGCAGCTGGTCTTTCATGTCGGGAAGCCGGCGCATCGAGACCAGCAGGCGTTTTTGATCGAGTTCATGTGTCGCGGGAGCCCCGAGCCATGTTTCTCCGGCGGGAACATCCTTGAGCACCCCTGATTTGGCTCCGACGGTACATCCGGTATGGAGTTGCGCATGGTCACGAATACCGGTCTGGCCCCCCAAGCGAACATAGTCACCGGATCGACACGATCCGGCCATGCCGACTTGGGAGGCAAAAACATTATGGCGACCGACTTCACAGTTGTGACCGATCATCACGAGGTTGTCGAGTTTAGTCCCTTCCCCCACGATGGTTGGTCCGATGGCTCCACGGTCGACGGTGGTACAGGCCCCGATTTCCACGTCATCGTGAATCTGGACGGTCCCGAGTTGTGGGATTTTTTCGAAGCGACCCGCCGCAAAGCGGTAGCCAAATCCATCGGCACCAATCACTGCTCCGCTATGAATGATGACCCGGCTGCCAATGACCACATCGTGGTAGAGCACAACATTTGCGTGCAACGTCGTAGAGTCCGCAATTTGACATCCTGCTCCGACCACGACTCCGGGATGGAGATCACAATCTGAGCCAATCACGACGTCTGCGCCGATGAACACTCCCGGTGCGACATAACAATTCGGACCGAGTTTCGCGGTGGAATCCACATGGGCCTGTGGTGAGATTCCTCGCTCGGGACGGGGGCGAATCGTGCGGAACAGCGGTAAAACCGTCTGAAAGGCGAGCTGGGCATCTGCGACGATGATCAGGGAAAAGCGGGCAGGATCCGGAATCAACAACGCGATCTTGGCATCCAGGATCACCGCACCGGCGCGACATTCGTTTAATCGACTGACCTGTGCGCTGTTCATCACAAACGTGACCGCCGACGGACTCGCGGTTTCAATCGCTGCCGCATCGTCAATCAGACGCAAGTGATCTCCACGAATGGTTCCGTTGACCCGGGCAGCTAATGTTTCCACCGATTCTGTCACGCAGCATCCTTTCCACGGAAGTTCTTGTTGGACACAATCCTTCACGATTGCCTCATTCCATTTTGTATCTCAAATTCGTCAATTTGGGCAAGAGAGATCCTCGACTGGCGATTTTCACAGAAATCGGCTACTTCTACGTACTCAAAGAGAGACGGGCTCGTGACAAGCGAGCAGGTCGGCACGTTGTGTGCAAGAGATTGGCAGATTGGCAGGATGACTTGTCGAGGCAGCCCCCTTTTCAGCAGGTGGCAACGACCTGTTCGAGAAAGGAATAAAAACAATGGCGGTTAGAGGTATTCGCGGTGCCACCAGCGTCGAACTGAACGTGGCAGAAGAAGTGCTGGCGGCGACACGTGAATTGCTGATTGAATTACTCAAGGCCAATCAGATCGAGGAATTCGATGAAATCGTTTCGGCGATTTTCACCACGTCACCCGACCTGACTTCGACGTTCCCAGCCGAGGCGGCTCGGGCAATCGGGATGAAGCAGGTGCCGCTGCTGTGTGCCTCAGAGATTGCCGTCCCCAGCAGTCTTCCGCGGTGTATTCGCGTGCTACTGCATGTGAATACTGAGAAGAAGCAGTCGGAAATTGTCCACGTGTATCTGCGTGAGGCCAAACGCCTGCGTCCCGACATGGTCAGTGCTCAGTAGGCGCTTCGAGCCGTGGTCGCTTTAACGATCACGAATCACATGCGGATTCAGGGGTGATTTCCCTTTTCCGCATAGACATCACGATTTGCTGGCGTGCTGGTGCGAGTGAGAGATCCTGGTTTTTCCACGACCTTGCTGACCACATTACTGTCCGAGCAGCGATTTGGTTGCCAGCAGTTCTTTCGTGAAGCCCTCGACGATATTGGGACTTCCCCCACCGGGCAAAACCTCCCAAGTGTATGTCTCGACCTCCAGATGCGGGGCGTAGTCGAGTTCGGGAATGACCGCCAACGCCCGTTTTAATTCTCCGCGTGTGGTACCCAGTGGCCCCAATTGCTCGGCGTCCACAGGGACATGAAAGTGGACTCGCCACATCGACGCCTCTCGAAAGTCTGCGGCAGGGGACGATGTCAGTTGTTCATTCAGATCGACCTGCTTGATGATGCGGCCATCGGCAGATCGGGCAAACGTCTGATGCAAATAGCGTGGTTCGACATAACGGGCCAGTGCTGCGAGTCCCTCGGGATGCTGTCCTGGATTGGGCAGTTCGATGGCACAGGTGATATGAACCTTGTTAATTCGAATCTCGGCAGCTGCCAGTGACCGTATCGAAGCGGCCACGTCTTCAAATTCGACCGCCTGATGGCAAACGTCGTAACAAACACCGAGATAAGTCTGCACGAGTTCCAAGGCATTGGCATCGGCCGCGCGTGTTCGCAGTCGCGAGAAAAACTGCAGGGTTTCGTCGGTCGTCTCGAGGACACAAAACGGCTCGGGTTCAATGGCCAGTCGAATCAGCCGCCCTGTTTCATTCCGCAGGCGATCTAATCCCCGAGCCAGTTCGATCAGCTGATCCGCACACCGGTCGGCAAAGTCGAGAGGTTGTTCAAAGGGCTTGAATCCTAATGGAACCGTAGAAATACTCCCTTCAGTCCCTGCGGGAAGCAGTGTGGCGAGCAGCCGTGCACACCCCAGCGTGTAGTCGAGTCGATTGGGTTGGGTCCAATCGGGCAGATAGACATTCTCTTTGACGCGTGCCGAATGAAAATCGCCATAAGGAAACGCATTCAGGGTATAGCAACTCAGGCCGCGCTGGTGGAAGCGTTCTGCAAATCGAGTGATCCCGTCGGGTGTTTGCATCAGTTCTCGGATGACACCTGCCGCCAGCCATAAACCTGCGGACAGATCGCTGCCGTAGCGACTTTTGATCGGTAATGTGTACCGATCAAGACCCTCTTCGACTTCCGCGACCGTTCGCCCAGGATGAACGTTGGTGCAATAACTGAGTGGCAAGGAACTGATGGTCATCGAATAGATCCCAGCCCGATCTCATCCCGTGGTCAGATCGGGCTTGTTTTAATTATGAAGAAACGTTCCCCGTGGGTCACCGGGGCCAGTTGGGTCACCTCTTTGGGTGACCCAACTGGGTCACAAGGACCAGTCAGTACGCAGTCGTTGAGAACAGGGGCTTACTCTTTACGCTCACCACCCGCCTCGACGTGATTTGACCGGAAATAATCACCCATCATCCAGTCAATCAGCAAAGTAAGCTCTTTCTGGCTGAGTTTTGCTTCAAAGGGAGGCATCAGATTTCGATCCGCCCCATAAAACGATTCATGAGCCGGATTCTTCACAAAGTCTTGCAGCCATTGTTTCCCCGCATAGCCGGTCAGGGTTGGATAGCCGGGACCGGCCCCATCACCGAGCGATTCTGTACCATCAACCGGTTTCATCGCGTGGCAATCCGAGCAGTTCGAGGTCAGTGTCCCCTGTGCGAGTTTTCCTCCTTTAAAGATTTCGCGTCCTGCTGCGATCAGAGCCGGGTCAAACGGCTGCAGCTCGCGCCGCCCCCCTTGAGCCGCCAGGAATTCAACCAGTCCCTTTAACGAGTCGGCATTCTCGGGCTGAAGCAACGTGGGCGAGTTTTCTTTCACCCATTCCGCCATTTCACCCGTGAGGAATTTTTCGCCGTTTTCACCCGCATTTTTCAGCGGAGCAAATGTTTGTGAATAGTTTGTCAAGAGGCTGGTGATCCATTCGCGTGAACCAAACTCTCCCAGGTCTGCCGCCGTGGCCGGCTCTTCAACCTGAATCTTCTGCCCGTTTTCCTCGATCTCTTTCATCACGATCTGTTCCAGGCCATTATGGCCATTGTGGCGATGACAGCTCGAACAGTGCCGTGCAAATAATTTAGGTCCTTGAATTCGGGGATCTTCCTTCAGCAGGCTGAGGGCACCCGTCGGGGGAATCCCGAATTCTTTTGCCAGTTCGGCTGCACGATGGCCCTCAAATTCCGCCGCCTTGACTGCCGCCTGATAGTTTTTGTCGGCACCATCTTCCTTCAGTGCGATTGCAGTCAAAAAGGTGGCTCCTGCCAGCAGGGCAAAGGTAAAGGCCACATTGAATCCATGTCCCAGCTTCCATTTGCCGATGAAAGGCATCAGTGCAATGACACCCATGATCGCACCCGGTACATACAGGGCTCCGAACACGAGGCCCAGCTTGTCAACTTCTTCGAACTTTAAAAACCGAAACAGGAACAGGAAGTACCATTCGGGCCGGGCCGCCGAGTACGCTTCCGAAGCATCGGCGGGGCCGGTCAGTTCTGCCCCCTTCCAGACGGTGAAAAAGAGAATTGTGGCCAAGACCCCCAAGCAGGCGACCGCATCCATCAGTACCTGATCTGGCCAGAATGTCCCCGCTGGCTTGGCCTGGTCTGACTTCGAGACGGTGATCCCATGTCGGCGGAAAACATAGATATGCAGCGCCAGAAACCCGACCATCAGTGCCGGCAGAATTCCGGCATGCAGGGCGAAGAAACGGGTCAGAGTGTGATGCCCGTACGAAGTTCCCCCTTGTGCCAGTTGTTGCAACTGAGGTCCAATCATCGGTGTCACCCCCACGATATTGGTGGCAACTTTGGTCGCGTAATACCCCTTTTGATCCCAGGGAAGCAGATAGCCCGTCAGTGACAGTCCCAGAACGATTTGCATCAGGACGAGTCCAAGCCAGAAGTTGACTTCACGCGGAGCCTTGTACGCACCCGCGATGATCACCTGCATAAAATGCAGTCCGAGCAGAATCATCATCGCTTGGGCGGCAAAATGATGAATCCCACGGACCAGCCAGCCGTAGCTCATCACATTCTGAATGTAATAGACGCTTTCCCATGCGGTCAGAGTACTGGGGCTGTAGGCTCCCCACAGAAAGAATCCGGTAATGACCTGGACCATGAAGACAAACGAGAGGGTACTTCCCCAGACGTATTTCCATTTGGCCCCACCCGGAATCGGTTCATTTAACGCTTCGTGAACCAGGTTTTTGTAGCCGGTTCGATCGTCCAGCCAATTCAGCATTCCGTTCATCCGACCGCTCCCTTCTTCTCCACACCGCATTGAAAGTCCTGATATTTCACCCAGACTTTTCCGTCCGGGTCGGTCTTGGATTCCAGCGTGTCCAGTTTTCGGGGAGGAATCTTGTTCATGGGCTCGCCATCCAGCTGAAAGGCACTCGCATGACAAGGGCACAAGAATGTGCGGCTCGCTTCCTGATAATCGACTTTGCAGCCAAGATGCGGGCAGGTATCGTTGAAGGCGATGATTTGATTGCCCGGCATTTTCCGCAGATAGACCGTGCCGATTGATTGATCCTTGAATTCGTTCCAGGCATCGATTTTATTTGCCCGCAGGACAAAGCGCAGCGGGGTTCCATCATCGGGAAGGTCACTCAGCTGGGTCACGGCCAGGAATCCCTCGGCGTCCCCCCCCTTGAAACCCGCCCGGCGCCGCAACAGTGGATCGAGAAAGAATGAAAGCCCAGCGAGCAGAGGTGTCAGGCTAATGATGGCACCGATTCCAACCGCCCCCAAGACCGCAAGGATTTTGCGTCGGGGAGTCGTTTGGTCGGTCGGTAACGACGAAGAAGGTTCCACGAGCGGGTTCTCCGAACAGGTTTTTTAAGTGTTTTTGACGTTTTTTCAAAATCAGTCTGGAGGGCAATCAGGCAAGTTTCTCAGGCGGGCGAGATCGCAATCACAGCACCGAAACGGATTTCGGTAACGGAGATCGTGAGACGTACAAGACCATCGACTGACCATCAGGGTCCCAGGAACCATTCCCGTTTAAAAAGTCTGATGAATCGAGTATGCACAATTGATGGAACATACGATACTGAACAAGCCTTGGTCAAACCAATTCGTAAGAATCCCTCCTGCTGACTGCCGGATCTTGTCATCGGAACGCGGATTATCGCTTTCACCAGAACGCGGATTTTGTCGCGATTGGTGGGTAACAACGAGTTTCGTTCGTCATGAGAGCCTTCAAGTTGCTGGCGAAGAGAGGGGAGAGTCCTCGGTCGTGGGTAAAATTCCGGTTGGTTGATCGATGGTGCGAACAAGTCTCTTTAAACGGAGCTGTTGCAAACCAAAGATCAGCGAGGCGACAAGACACAGCACCCCAGAGATCCGGACTGTGGCGGGTGCCCCGATCTGTGCAGCGAGACTCCCCCCGACCAGGCTTCCCAGCGGAGCGACTCCTAGAAAGGCCATGGCATACAGGCTCATCACGCGTCCCCGTTTGTCATCATCCGAAATCGTTTGAATCAGGGTATTGGTGGCAGCCATGTGGAGCATCATGCAAAAACCGGCGACAATCCAGATCGGGACCGAAAATTCCAGTCGCGTTGAATACGAGAACGCAATCTGTGCCAGGCCGAAAAAGCCCGCCGCCAGGAAAATGATCCGCCCCAATCCCAAAACGGTTTTGCGTGCGGCCAAGTAGAGTGCCGCCATCAACGCCCCCACGCCACTGGCACTCATCAGCATCCCTTGCGTATAGGCGTTTCCCTGCAAGACATCCTTGGCAAAGACCGGGATCAAAACTCCGGTCGACATTCCCAGGAAACTGATCACTGTCAGGAAGATCAATAATGTTCTTAACTTTGCGAATCCGAAGGCGTAAACGAATCCCTCTTGAATTTTCGCGAAGACCTTTCCGGCGGGTGGTTTTACCGGGATTGGCAGATTGCGCATCCCCAACAAGGCCGCCAGAACCGCGACATAGCTCGTGGCATTCAACAAAAAACAGGTCGACTCGCCCCAAGTGGTGATGATCATTCCCGCCAGTGAGGGTCCCACCAGTCGTGCACCGTTCACAATCGAGGAATTGAGTGCGATGGCGTTTCCCAAATGGGCTCGATCGGGAACCATCTCCATCAAAAAGGATTGCCGGATTGGGATGTCAAATGCGTTGATCAATCCCAGAAAGAAGCCGAGTCCCACCAGTTTCCAGACGATGTCACCTTCCGAATGAACCACGATCAGGACCAGAATTGCCTGGATCATCGCGAGAAATTGCGTGACGAGGAGTGCTCGATGCCGATTCCAGCGATCTGCCGCAACGCCTGCGAGCGGCGAGAGCAACAGCATCGGGATCTGGTTCGAGAAGCCAATCAATCCCAGGAGTAGCGGCGAGGCTGTCAGTCGATAGAGCAGCCACGACATCGCCACCTGTTGCATCCAGGTCCCGATCAGCGAGATCCCTTGCCCCAGCAGAAACAGTCGATAATTGCGATGCACCAGTGCGCGGCCCAACGATTCCAGTGCCATCCACATTTGTCCACGAGCAGGATTGTTATGCTGACCACATCCAGGGTAGGCCGCGTTTAATGACGGAAACAAATCCCATTCCGCCAAGCCCTCATGATCGGCCAACCTATTAAACCATGTTACCCGGTTGATTGCCTTACTGCTTTCCGACAATCATGCGCGACAGTCTCGGTTGTCATGAATCTGGAGTGGAAAACCATAATCCGTATTCGCAATGCGATCAGGGATGGAAACAGACTGCCGGATTTGAATCGACTGGACGAAAAAATGCCATACCTATTCCGTCAATCTGACAGAAAACCGCTGATTTTAAGGTATTTACGGAATCCCCCTGCTCATCAAAGAGTTTTCCTGAACACGGTACGGTTACTGCGTTGTGAGTTTGAGTGATTCGAATCGACGATCGTCGATCCCACCTTGGTTCGCTCAGTGAATTGCTCTTGGTAGAGCTCAGGGCGAGCGTTCCAGCTTTAGAAGGTTATGAATGTTATGAAAAATTTGATGTTGTTTTCTGTGCTGGCCGTCATGGGTACGATGCTGTTTTCCGAAGAAGCCGAGGCACATGGCCGCCGCCGCCGCTGTTGTTGTCGACCCGCCCACGACCATTGTCGGCCCGCCCATGATCATTGTCGAACCGTCTACGACCATTGTCGACCGACTGTGACGTATTATTATGATTCCGCACCAGTCAATACTTGCTGTCAAGCGGCTTGGACTGCGCCAACCGCCTGCTGTCAACCAGCCTGGACCACACGAACCGCTTGTTTTGCGCCGGCTCCCGTTCCTGTCTGCGCTGCGGCTTGTACACCGGTTTACATCTCCAGATCGACGCCGACATGCTGTGTCCCAGCCTGTGCCATGATCGAGGTTCAGGCGAACGATGCCTCCACATCGAATCGCGCTGGCCGGCAAATGATTCAGGCTGTTGCCATCCGCTAACCGTATCCTGCCAGGATCTCGGGGCTGTTGTTTACGCCCGGCGTGTCAAGCGACGAAAGTCGACTGTGACGCACCGGGCGTGGTTTGTTTCAGGGCGCGAAGTTTGACCGCTCGGGCCTGTTCACTGTCGTGGTGTCCATCCGAAGCGCAGCATGACATCGGCAATACCGCTTTCCGCCGGGAGTTGTGGTTGTTACCGTGAGCGTACTGTTAATACCGGTTCGTTAATTTGCGAGCGCTTCGGCGAGTTGATCAATTTCCGCTTTGGTACGAGACTCGGTGACAGCAATCAGGAGGCATTGGTCTCGATCTGAGTCGGTAATCCAGTCCAGTCCGGGGAGACAATTGAGGGCCGGGCCGATATCGATGTTCGCCTTGGCTGCGCGTTGGATTGCGGTTTCGGCACCCTTTTCATACTTCAACACGAATTCCTTGAAGAACGGTTTTTGATACGCCAGTTCACAGCTGGGAACTTGGCTCAGTCGATCAGCGGCATAATGGGCTTTGCGGCAACTGAGCTCGGCGACCTCTTTCAGTCCCATGGGACCGAGGAGCGACAGGTAGACTGTGGCTCGCAATGCCATCAAGCCTTGATTCGTACAGATATTACTCATGGCCCCCGCGCGGCGAATATGTTGTTCACGGGCTTGGAGATTCAGAAAGAAGCACCGTTTTCCCTCGCGGTCGACGGTTTGGCCGATCAGTCGGCCGGGCATTTTTCGCACGAACTGCTGGCGGCAGGACAGAATCCCTAGAAACGGTCCGCCAAACTGGAGGGGTGTTCCCAGCGATTGCCCTTCGGCGACGGCAATATCGGCTCCCCAATCCCCCGGTCGTTTGAGGATTCCGATGCTCAGGGGGTCAAACGAGACGATCAGGAGTGCTCCTGCCTGATGCGTCAGTTTTTCCAGCGCTTCGACATCTTCCAGGCAACCGAACACGTTTGGCTGTTGAACGACGACGCACGCCGTTTGCTCGTTGACGAGCTGGGCGAGTTGTTCGGGATCAAGCGTTCCGTCGAGGGTTGGTGCGACGACGATTTCCGTGGATTTATTGGTCAGATAGGTATTCAACGTTTCGGTATACTGTGGGTTAACGGAACCCAGAATCACGACACGTCCCGATCGGCCAGTACAACGGATCGCCATGAGCACCGCTTCGGCAACGCCGCTTCCCCCTTCGTATAAGCTGGAGTTGGCCACATCCATTCCGGTCAATTCTGCGATCATCGACTGAAATTCGAAAAAGGCCTGCAGGGTCCCCTGACTCGCTTCCGCTTGATAGGGGGTATACGCGGTATAAAATTCTCCCCGGGACGTGATTTCATCCACCACACTGGGGATGTAGTGGTCATAGGCTCCCCCCCCCATAAAGCAGCGCCGATTGCCTGCGCCAAAGTTTTGCGAGGCCAACCGTCGCAATTGCTGTTCGAGCTCGATTTCTGTCAACGGTAGGGGAAGCTGAAGCGGCCGCTGCAGCTGCAGTTCCTTGGGAATTTGATCAAGCAAGACATCGAGTGAATTGACCCCGATTCGATCGAGCATCAGCTGTTGTTCGTCGGGCGTATTAAACAGATAGGACATAGAAACGACCTTTTTGACAAGGATGGGGTTCGTTCGATGGTCCCTGATTCGATGTCACGGCGCAGTCATCGGATTATTCAGAGGATTGACAATGCGCCAAGTACTGCTGGCGGTTCATGAGCGTATCCATTTCTGCGGGATTGGCGATTCGCACTTTGACGAGCCAGCCTGCGTCGAATGGACTGGAGGTCAGCAGATCCAGTTGTGCGGCAACGGGAGTACCATCCGCGGCACGATGTTCCGTCAGTCGTTCATTGAATTCAATAATGACGCCACTCAGCGGCGCATAGAGATCACTCACCGCCTTGACGCTCTCGACTTCACCAAAAGGCTGCCCTTTTGTGATGATTTTCCCGCTGGGGGGGAGCTCGGCAAATACCAGGTCACTTAACAGATGCACGGCAAAATCGGTAATTCCAACGGTCGCGGTATCGCCATCGAGCGCAACCCATTCATGTGTGGTGGAATATTTGAGTTGTTCAACAGGCATGGGGCGGAGACTCCGATTTTCTGGTTTTGGAGGAAATTCCTTGACGTTCAGTCATTTTCATATGGCGATAAGACCCCAAAACAGAGTGACCGCACAACGACGAAACCGCGACTTACTCACAAGGAGCGCAGTAGGGTTGGGTTCCAATCAACTGTTGATCCAAGGCGGCAATTTTGCCAATTCGGCGGGCATGGCGGCCCCCCTCAAACTCCGTTCCGAGCCAAATCTCGATCATTCGCGATGTGAGGCGTTCGCCAAGCAGATCTGCAGAAAGGCAGAGGACGTTGGCATCGTTATGGCGGCGGCTCATTTCGGCAGTCAGTTCATCATGGCAAAGTGCCGCACGAACGCCGGGGAATTTGTTGGCAACGATACTCATTCCGATACCACTCCCACAGATGAGAATGGCTCGATCGGCCATACCCTCCGAAATCAGTCGCGTCCCCTTAGCACCGTAGTCGGGGTAATCGACGACATCTGCCGAATCAGGGCCCATATCGATCGTCTCGTGGCCAAGTTCGACCACTTGCGAAAGAATTCGTTCTTTCACCTGAAAGCCGCGGTGATCACTGGCGACAACAATTTTCATGGGACAAGACTCAGTTTCATGTGACAAGACTCGAGCGAGAAGAAAGAATGGAATCAAAACGCTTCTCGCGAGCTTGGGGATTATAGCATCAAAAGTTTTCGGTGAAGGGTCGTTTTCGTGTTTGGGTGACTTTGCTATTCGTCGGGTTCATCGATCAGGGGTCATCTCATTGGGGTCTGGAATAGAAGCAAATCCAATTCTGAAAAGCATCGGATTTCACGAATTGCAAAATCGCCACATGGCCGATTTCTGTTCACTCACCCCCTCAGAACCTGTCGTCGGTCAATAACAACTGGTCGATTAAGGCAAGTAAACTCTGTTCAATACTCAATTTGCAAGCGGAATACTCATCGAAGCCCCCACCATACGGATCAGAAATGTCCAAGTGATCAGGGGAAAGCAGGCGGACACGACTGATTAAATCCGGATAGGCGCTCAAAATCGCCTGAAGATGTCCACGTGTCATCGTCAGTACGTGATCGGCATGGAGCAGAAGTCGTTCCGTAACCGCTTGACTTTCGTGGTTTCGCAGATCAATACCCGCTTCTGACAAAACATTGACCGCTTCATGCGATGCGGGAGAACCGTTCGCTGCCGCCAATCCGGCAGAAATCACGTTGAAACCACGATCCATCAACTCTTCATCCTGACATTGCAGGCGTTCGGCCAGTAGTCTGCGAAACAGAGCTTCTGCCATGGGGCTGCGACACGTGTTACCGGTACAGACGAACAGAAAAACTTCGCTGCAAACCCGCTTCAGGGTACAATCAGAAACCACTCCCGATTCAATCACCTCGTAGCCTCCGTCGCTCACTTTGACAATCGAAGAGGGCTCGCCGTAACGACACACTCCATCATCAAGCACCAGCGAAACCTGCTTGCCAAATCGCTCAGCAATCCCTGCTGCATTGCGCGGCATAATGATTCCCGACAAAGTCTCTGAGCAGGCAAGCAATGGATGAGGGCACATTCTCATTATGTCGAGCAGGTGGGGTTGTGACGACGATCGAAACGTCACAGTTCCATCCAAGGCAGTGCATGCTTGCTGAGCATCCTGACCCAAATCACGGAATAAACCCGAGGTCAAAGACGAATCCAAGGCAATCGATAACGGCCCAGGCCAACCACGGCGGGACAGTTTATCCGCATAAACAGGGAGATTGGGAACATAGTCCCAGAGCTCAAAACAGGATTTCAGCAGCAGCGTTCTTCGGCCTTCCGGTTGCAATGCCCGAATTTTTGCGACCCCGGTTGCGCTCAGGGGATTCGCCACGATGACGTAAACGGTCTCAGTCGGAATGGCAACAAGTTCGCCTTCTGCCAGTCGCTGGCAGGCGAGGTGTATCGCGTCACGCGGATCATCGCATTGGCGAATATCCACAATCTGCGTCATGAAGGGGTCCAATCATCACGGTGGGTTTCTTGCTGAACGATCTCGCATCATTTCAGGATCGGATCATTTGAGGAACAGACCGATCAATCGGCCTATTCCTCTGATAAATGAACAAGCTCAGGCCAGTTCATCTGTTACGATAAGTGAGTGTAATCATCCGCGTCACTCTGATCAACCACGGGGGAGTCCATATCATCGTAACAAGTTGTTCCCTAGAATTGGGTTACGAGTGGTGCTCTGTTGCCGAATTCCGAAAAAAAATTAAACCGTGAATCCAGATGCTTCACCAGACGGAATTCGCGATCGATTCCTTTCCGCTCAAATTTGTTTTTTATGATTTTTATGGTCCAGACAGCTCATCAATCCGCTCATTTGGTTGGCGTTTGTGGCGCAGGGATGCGTGCGCTGGCTGAGTTATTGCTGGATGAGGGTTGGAGTCTGTCGGGTTCAGATCTGGCCATTCCCACTTCGGGAATCTTGAAATTGATCGATCGGGGGCTGGTTTTTCACCAGGGTCATGCTGCCGTACATCTGGCGGATTCCACCCAAAACCTGGTCTACAGTCCCGCAATTCCCCTCCAAAACCCGGAACGAATGAGGGCGATCCACCAGGCCATTCCTCAGTTTTCTTACAGTCAGATGGTTGCCCAACGCATGCGTTGGGCAACAGGTGTGTGCATTGCCGGAACCCATGGCAAGAGCACAACCACTGCCATGGTCGCCTCGATTCTGTCCGCAGCGAATCGCCTGTCAGGGGTTGTTTTGGGTGCGGAATTATGTGGGAGCGGTCGGAGTGGGTGGAGCGGATCGGGGGATTTATTTGTGGCGGAAAGCTGTGAGTTTCAGCAAAGCTTTCTCGATTTTGAGCCTCGGTACACTGCGATTCTGAGTATTGAGCCGGACCATTTTGACTGCTATCCCGATTTGGAATCACTCAAGTCGGCGTTTACCACGTTTGCCAGCCAGACCGCTGCCGAGGGGGTTTTGCTGATCAACGAGGATTGTCCTGTTTCGCGAGAAGTTTCGACGATGGCCAAAACATCCGCCCGGCGCGTTTCCTTCGGCCGTCGTGCGACGGCGGATTGGCAAGTCCGCGAGATCGAACAATCTGCTGGGGGCCTTCGATTTCGCGTCGTGGGCAACGGTCAGGATCACGGTTGGTTTCCCTTGGCCTTACACGGCGAACATAATGCATTCAATGGGCTTGCCGCCGCCGCACTGTGCGCCGAGGCGGGGGTCTCACTCGACATCCTCCGCAAGACTCTGGCAGAATTTCAAGGAATCCGCCGGCGATTCGAGTTTCTCGGCGAACGAAGGGGATCCCTGTTTTTTGATGACTATGCGCACCATCCCACTGCGGTCAAAGCGACCCTCAAAACCCTACGGAATGTGGTTGGTTCGCAGGCCATCCGTTGTATTTTCCAGCCACATCAAATCCTGCGGACAACGACCTTGATGACGGAGTTCTCACAAAGTTTTTCCGAGGCGAACGAAGTCTGGGTCGCCCCCGTATTTGCCGCACGAGAATCCGTCTCGATCGAACCATGGCGGGTCTCACAAGAATTAACCAGGCAGCTGCAGGCTGAGGGAATTTCGGCTCGTTTTTTTTCATCGCTTGACCAGATCGTAAGCACTTTAGACGATGCAATGCGCCCCGGAGACGTCACGGTGACGATGGGGGCTGGCGACATCGACCGGATATATCATGAGCTCACTCAGCGCATTTAATGACATTCTGCAACAGGACGAGCCGTTGGCTCCCTACACCTGGTTACGATTAGGGGGTCCCGCACAGTACCTGGCGACTCCGCGGTCGATCGAGGAATTAACGCGACTCGTGACCGCTTGCCACGAACTGCAGCTCCCGATTCACATTCTGGGTGGTGGTTCGAATATCCTCGTGAAAGACGAAGGGGTCAGCGGAGTCGTCATTCGGCTCAACTCGTCGGTTTTTGCTCAGGTCGAAATTGAAGGACATCGTGTCCGTGCCGGGGCAGGTGCGTTACTCTCGCACGTCATCTCGGAAACCGTCCGGGTTGGTCTGGCGGGATTCGAAAATCTCGCGGGAATACCTGGGACCATTGGTGGTGCGGTCTGCGGAAATTCCGGAGGTCGGCTCGGCGAAGCCTCGCAACTGGTCACCAGCGTCACAGGGCTTACGAGCTTGGGTGAGCGAGTCGCGCGGGGGAAAGATGAATTGTCGTTTGATTATCGACAAAGTAATTTGAACGACCTGCTGATCATCGAGGTCGAGTTCTCGCTGCAACCGGGAAACCCTGAGGCGATTGCTCACATGCTGAAGCAGAACTGGATTGCGAAGAAATCGGTGCAGCCACTCAGCTCACAATCCGCCGGTTGCGTTTTTAAAAATCCACGCGGGCTGCGCGCGGGACAATTGATTGAACAGGCCGGCTTGAAAGGGACTCGAGTCGGTGGTGCAGAAATCAGCGAACGACATGCGAACTTTATCGTGACCCATGCGGGCGCCAAATCCAGCGATGTGCTGCGACTCATCGATCTGATCCGCTCCAAAATTGCGGAACAGTTCGGAGTTCATCTGGAGTCCGAAATCAAAATCTGGTAGGATTTTCATCGATGGCGTGGAGCAAGAAAAACGCATCGTCGCAGTGTCTAACGCTGCAGCCAGTCTCTTGCCTGAGCGGCTTTCCGAGTTTCATTCCGTTCGATCGCAAGGAAGCGGTCCCTGATGTTCATTGCACAAAACTTGTCTGCGTTACGTGTGGCCGTCCTTGCGGGTGGTGATTCCGATGAGCGGGATGTCAGCCTGAAAAGTGGGATGGCGGTCGCGGCGGCGTTGTCTGCTGCGGGGCACGAGGTGCTTCATCTGGACCCGGCGATTGTCGAACTATCCGGTATCGACTGGAGTCAGTTTGACGTAGCGTTTATCGCGTTGCATGGTCGTTTTGGCGAAGATGGCCAGGTCCAACAGATTCTGGAACAGGCTCAGGTCGACTACACCGGAAGCGATGCCATCGCCTCGCGCCTTGCCTTCAGCAAGTCGGCTGCCAAAGAGCGGTTTCGACTCTTCGGTGTCCCCACGCCGCGATATTCACTGATTCACTATAACGATGATCTGGAATGGATCGCACAAAAAGCGGCCGAAATCGGCTATCCATTGGTCGTCAAACCCGATACGCAGGGTTCGAGTCTGGGAATCACGATTGTTCATACACCCGATCGCTTGGCCGAGGGACTCAAACTCTGCTTCCAGTTTGATGTGTTTGGTGTCCTGGAAACGATGGTGGAAGGGACTGAATGGACCGTCGGGTTGATCGGCCGAGAGACGCTTCCCGCCATCAAAATCGAAACGGATCGTGAATTTTTTGACTGGCAGGCAAAATACGAAGATGACGCGACGCGCTATCTGTTCGAGACCAATCTGCCCGAAAAGCTGATGCAACAGATTGAGCTCGTCGCGAAAAATGCCTGTTCCGCATTGGGGACCAGCGGCCTGGCACGCGTTGATCTTCGGCTGGACCATTCCAATCAGCCGTGGGTGCTCGAAGTGAATACCATTCCTGGCTTTACCGACCATAGCCTGTTGCCCAAGGCCGCAGTTCGGCAGGGGATCGATTTCGTCACTTTATGCGACCGGATTGTTCGCAGTTGCCAGCATCGATCTGTCGCGCATCCCCCCAGCGAAACTCGTTTTGCTCCGCACGTATTTCCTCAAACTGCCGATTTTGCCAAATCGGGTCGCAAACCACACCGAGGCTGATTGGGGAAATCCCGCTGATGATGCAGCATTGCGTTGCGATTCAGGCTGCCTGGGATGGCAGGGAAGCGGCAACAGTTTCGGCAGCAACGGTTTCCGCGTCACCCGAACTCGGGTGACGCGACGCCGTTTGAATCTCTTGAATCAGTCGCAGCACCAGGTAGCCACTCACCCCCACGCAAACCAGCGGTGAAATCCAGATCGCACTCGGTCGGGGGGTCACGAGCACCGCCAATTCATAATTCGCAACCGTGAGCACCACCGCCGTGATCATCCATCCGGTCGCTCGCCGATTCTGTTGATAAAACGCCGCTTCGGCCAGCAGCGCCCCATACACGGGGCCGATCATCGTGTACGTGTTTCCCTCGGTGCGTGAGTTAAACAGCATCAAGTAACAGGAAGCCAGGGCAAACAGATAAAACGCCGCTCGTGGGGAAGGGAGTTTACGGACCCCTTGCCAGCAGGCCAGCAATGTACCGATGGCAGCCACGAGTCGGGTTGCTGTCCGAGCTGTCGAGGGAATTTCGATACCGGCGACTTGTAACATGCCGAACAATTGAGCCCAATGACCGGTCTCGCCGACTTCAAAGGTGATTTTCAGATTTTCCTGACAAGCCACGTACTGTGACAGTACGTATTCAGGTCGTTGTGTCAGGAACGGCAGAACGGCGACAAAGGCCATGCCAAGCGTTAACCGCCATGACATGTGCGGATAGAGCACCGCCGCCAATAAAATGAGAACGATGACCAGCGGTTTGAAGGCAAAGGCGAGTGTCAGCAGCAGCGTCGCCCGCCACCAGCGTTGCTCGCTCAAGTCCGCGACGGCAAGGATCATCATCCCCGTAATCAGCAGCGTCGACTGTCCGTTTCTCGCACAGCCCCACGCCAGGACTGTGGTCACGGCAGAGACGGCAAAAAACCAGCGACCATCCCGATTTAACAGCCGGGTCAGCCTGACAACGCTGGCCGCGAGTACCGCGATCATGGACCATCGCCAGACCAGTTCGCTCGCGGCATGCGGCAGCATCGCCCAGGGGGCAAACACCAGTGCGGCTTGAGGGAGATACAGAAAACCATGCCCCTGCATGTTGTACAGCGGCTCGCCCGCGAACCAATTCCAGACGGCGGAACGATACGAGGGAGTCACCGATCGTTCTTCGCCGATGGCAATCGACCGGGCGACGACCAACGTAACCACCACAGTCAAAGCGGCCCAACTCAGCCAGCCAGCCTTTTGGTATCGGATCGATAACGAAGATTCAACGGACATCCTGTCCTTCCTCAAAATAAAGACTCGCGATCGTCAGCGATCACAATCCCGTGTGGTTCATCCTGACCACCGGTATCACAACAGAGAATATGTTCACCGTTCGTACTCGGTCAATGGCATTCAATTCAGGACCGTCCGCCACATCTCCGAAGCGTCCGTTTATTTGTTGCGGCAAAATGGTCGCGGCAAAACCGTTTCCTGCGGTCGGATTCGCAGTTCCGTTCAAAAGTCTCGGTCTACGAAAACGGTTCAATAGGTGGTCGAGGATCGTTTTTGATTACGCCAGGATGGCATTAGTCACCGTACCATGCACATCCGTCAGGCGGAAATCCCGGCCGCTGTAGCGGTATGTCAGCTTGGTATGGTCGAGTCCCATGAGATGCAAAATCGTCGCGTGCAGGTCATGCACATCCATCCGATTCTCGACGGCATGTACGCCGACATCATCAGTGGCTCCGTAAGTCAGCCCCCCTTTGACCCCACCCCCGGCCATCCAGACCGTAAAACCGGTATGGTGATGATCGCGCCCTTTGGCCCCCTGGGCCGCCGGGGTCCGACCAAATTCTCCACCCCAGAGAATCAGGGTTTCTTCAAGCATTCCGCGAGACTTCAGGTCCTGTAGCAAGGCCGCAATCGCCTGATCGCTCTTGAGAGCGTCTCGTTTGTGGTCCATGATGTCACCATGCGCATCCCAGGGTTGGCCCGCACCGTAATAGAGCTGCACCATCCGCACCCCGCGTTCCACCAACCTGCGGGCAATCAGGCAGCCATTCGCGAATTCCCCTTCGCCGTACAAAGTTCGCGTTGACTCCTCTTCACGGCTGACATCAAACGCTTCCTGGGCTTCAAACTGCATCCGATACGCCATTTCCAACGAGGCAATGCGGGCTTCGAGTTCGACATCTTGACCTCGGTCTGCCAAATGTCGGTCGTTCATCGCCTGCAGCAGATCCAGCAACTGGCGCTGATCACCGGCATTCAAGTGCTTATTGTTCAAGTGGCCGATGACCTGCCGGGGATCAATCTTCGAATTATTGATGTGGGTTCCCTGGTAGATTCCGGGAAGGAAACTGTTGCCCCACAGGGCAGGTCCCACCACCGGTTTACCGGGGCACAACACCACAAAACCGGGCAGATTCTGATTTTCGCTCCCCAAACCATACGTCAACCAAGAGCCCAGGCTGGGCCGAATCGGTTGCTGCGAACCGCTATTCATCATGAATAAACCGGGTTCATGGTTTGGCGTCGTCGTATGCATCGACCGAATCACACACAAATCATCGGCATGCCGGGATAAATGGGGATACAGTTCGCTGATCTCCATGCCACTCTGACCGTATTTGGCAAACTGAAACGGTGAGGGCATAAATTTTCCCCCAGGCCCGGATTTTCCTTCTTGCTCTTTCAATGCGGGTTTGTAGTCAAAGGTATCAACGTGAGAGGGGCCGCCATTCATGAACAGAAAAATGACCCGTTTGGCGCGGGGCGGAAAATGAGCTGGCCGCGGTGCCAGTGGATTATTGGATGCGGCCGATATGGGAATTTTGTCGAGCGTGGCGGGTGACTCGGCAGCCAGCAGGCTCCGCAGGCCGAGCATGCCAAAACCGGCACCCGCACGCGTCAGGACCTGCCGACGCGAGCAAGCCCCAGGAAGATACGGATCGACGTGAGTTGCGAACAGAGGTTTGAGATTCATATCAGTTCTTTTTACTCGTTGTTGATGGAAACCCGAGTCAGTCGATAAAGGAAAATTCGTTCGTTCCCAGTAATGCCAAGGCGTAGCGTTCCCAAGGGGAAAGCCCCGCAGCGGGCGATCCGCTTGCGGTGGCGAGAAACGCCTCGCCTAACCGTAATTCCTTTTCGGATGGCTGTCGGCCGTAGGTCCAGCCAAACAGGGTTCGGATCTGCTCGGCCACCGTGGTCGTCGGCACCTCAGTCGTCGGCGCGGTCGACGGCTGCGCAGTCGTCGCATTCAGTCGGGCGATGAGTGCCTTGGCCCGCTGCGTCATAAAGTCGCTATTCAGGACAAACAGTTGTTGCAGAGGAACCGTCGTCACGCTCCGTTTATCGCTGGTAATATTCGGGTCAGGGAAATCAAACAGCCTGAGTAAGTCATCCAGTTGATGGCGACTAATAAAGGCATAGAGTGTCCGGCGACGATTGTGACTGGCTGCCAGATCAACCGAGGGGCCACCCATGGTCCGATCAAGTTCGCCAGTCACTGCCAGCATCGCATCACGCCAGGGCTCGACTTCCAGTCTGCGCCGATTCATCCGCCACAGCAGCAGATTTTCAGGGTCAATCTCTGCTGCATCCCGACGAAAATCACTCTGCTGCTGATAGGTGGCCGACAAGAGAATTTCGCGATGCAGTGTTTTTAATGACCAGCCCGAATCCATAAAATGGACCGCCAGATGGTCCAACAGTTCCGGATGGGTCGGTCGATCCCCGAGTTGACCAAAGTTACTGGGGGTTCGGACCAAGCCAAATCCAAAATGGCTACGCCAAACACGGTTGACGATGACTCGGGCGGTCAGCGGGTTATCGCGTGAGGCGATCGCAGCGGCCAATTCGGCCCGACCGCTCCCTTTGGTCGCCCACGGCAAACGCGTCCCTTCCGTAAAGACGATCGGCATGGATCGGGGAGCGACTCCGCCTGGTTTCGTTGGGTTCCCCTGCAGGTAAATGGGGAGATTCCGCCCTTGTCCCTCGGTCAGTGAATGAGCCATCAGCACCTGGATGCCATCGAAGTTTTTCTTGACCCGTTCCAGTTCCCCCCGCATTTCGACCAGTTGTTGTTTCGCTTGTTCAGGGAGCTTCGTTTCGGCTTCTTTACTCGGTAACGCCAGCAGGCCTTGATCATAGAATAACTCGGACAACAACTTGGCTTCCAGGCGTTGTTGCTGTAGATCCACAGCGGGCTCGGCAGTCGCCGTTGCCGCGACAACAGCCTGCGGTTCCGGAAGGGGATCACATTCAAGCCGCGCGCCTGAGAAGACGGTGTGATCGCTGCTGATGGTATTTTCACCAGGACCGACACCGGCACCGGTACTGACCAACGTCAGGTAGCGCGCTTCCGCGGGAATCGAAATTTCAAATTTGACAAATTGGCCGTCTGCTTTGAGGAGTGGTGGGATCTCGCCCGAGAAATAGTAAACTTGGTCGTTCTCGACCGTTTTCACCAGCTGGCCATTCACATAGCCTGCGATAATGCCGTCAAACACGTCGCCTTTGCGGTGGGGGCGCGAAACAATCACCGCGAGGTGGGCACTGGAATCGCCGTTTCCAAAGGTGTCGTCATTGAGTCCCGCCCGATCGACTCGAAAAACAAATCGCTGGTCAGCTGGCATCAGGCCTGCCTGACGCAGTTCGTCCAGATCAAACGTGATCAGGGCATTGGCGTGCATCCCGATCCCCTGTTCGGTTCGTCCGGAGTTCGCTGCAAAGCGCTGTCCCTGCGTCCGAATGGCACCGGAATTATCCCAGCCATCGTTGATCACGCCGCCGTGAGCGCGTTGATCGCTTCCCAACTGACTGAAGTCGAAATTGATCCCTTTGGCGATCTGGGTCTGCTTGCCCCAACCCTGCACCACGCGATCAACCCCCAGGCTGTTTTCGTTGGCGGCGGACAGGAATTTATCCGTAGAAAGAGCTGCCGACAGGGCGATCCCTCCTTGTGGATCATCGAACAGATTTCCCAGTGGAATGATCCCAGGATCGACGGTCGCACGATCGGCTTCATTCACAAAAGCAAAGTTCTCGCCATACTCGGCAAACCGTTGTTCCCGTCGCGGTAAGATTGCCACGACGTGAGCCTGAAAATCGACCGCGATCTGTTGGACCGCAGCCAGTGCCGCCGCATCCCCCGAGAGGTCTTGTTTGCTGTCGGATCTGCTGACCCATTCGTTCCACGCGGAAAGAGAGGGGCGCTGCTGCCGAACTTCAGCAGTGGCATTCAAATAGTCGACCCAGCGTTTCAGTAAAAGTTCGCTGAGTTTTTCTTCTTTGGCGATTCGCTCGATCAGCTGTTTGTCATCGGGTTTGGTGCGCTGATGATTGATCGCTTTCCAGGCAGCGGTCCAGTACTGAGGGATTTCGGTCACCAGTGCAGGGCGTAATTGCCGTGCCTGTTGATCCAGAAACCGGTCGACCAGAAGTTGCTGTTCTTTCAAGACCGATTCCGCAGCTGCTTTTTGATCGAGGACCTCTTTGGCAACAATGGGTCGTTCCTGGTAATCGCTGCTGGCAAAAACCCCCGCCAGAGCGTAGTAGTCGGCGGTGGTGATCGGATCAAATTTATGATCATGACAGCGGGCGCATGAAATGGTCAGGCCCAAGACCCCGCGGGTCAACGTATCAATTCGATCGTCCCACTCGTCAGCCAGGGCTTTCGCCTGTTCACCATTGTCCTGATAGTAGACGGGCCCCAGCGCAAACATCCCCAGCGCCGCCATTCGCTTGGGATCACTCGGGCTTCCCAGCAGGTCACCCGCAATTTGTTCGCTCAGGAATCGATCGTAAGGAAGGTCTTGATTGAGCGATTCGACCACCCAGTCCCGGTAACGAAATCCCTGTGGATAGTTACGCGCCTTGAAGGTGTGCGCCTGATCCTCGCCATAGCGGGCAATATCCAGCCAATGTCGCCCCCAGCGTTCTCCGTAATGCGGTGAGTCCAATAAGCGATTCACCACTGTCACGTAGGCCTGCGGTGAAGGATCGTTGACGAAGGCTTCGACCTCCTCAGGCGTGGGGGGAAGTCCAATGACATCGAAATAGGCCCGACGAATCAAAATTCGGCGTTCGGCCTGCGGGCTCGGCCTGATCCCTGTTTGTTCGAGCCTCGCCAGAATGAAACGGTCAAGCTCTTGTTGTGGCCAGTCCGACTGCTGCACGGCAGGAAGAGAGGTCCGCTCGGGTCGCTGGAATGACCAAAGTTTGCTGGCTGCGGCAAAATCGACTTTGAGAGGAAGAGAAATCAGGGGACGTTCGCGGGGATCAGGGGCCCCCATTTTCACCCATTGTTCGAAGTCTGCAACGATCTGCGCGGATAATCGCCCTTTGGGAGGCATTTCGATCCCATCGTACTTCAGGGCTTTTAGGAGTGGGCTCGTCTCGGGTTTGTCGAGAATAATGGCCGGACCGGAATCACCCCCGCTCAGCAACCCCTCCCGATGATCCAGCCGCAGACCACCCTTCAGCAAGGCGGCCGACGAACTATGGCATTCCTGGCAATGTTCGACAAAAACAGGTCGAATCCGCGTCTCGAAGAATTCGATCGCAGCGGCATCGGGTTCCGCAGCAAACGTTGACGAAGCCGCAATGAGGCTCATCAGCACGGGAACGGATAACGTGATGAACCGCGACATCGTGAAGATTCTCGTGCAGAAGGAAAAGTTTGATCAGGTCAATTCTCTGTTGCCAGCCAGACAAGTTGCTTTCCGGATCATAACTGGTTTTCGAGGGAATCCAATCCGGGATTTGGCGATCGCTGTCTAATTTTCTGTGAACGGCGCCCGAGGGATTGCATTATCGATATTTCCGTCGACGCTACTTCCACATTCCTTCCAGCCACTGATACGCCTCTTCCCGTTGTGCGGGGGGGAAATCATGCTGAGCGTCGGGTGTCGCCAGTTTCAAGCGGTTTTTGGCCTGATGTAACGAGTATACGGTGCTCGCTTTTTGGAACGCTTTCCGCACTCCTTCCACCTCGAAGTTATTGTCGTGCAGTGGTGAATTGGAATAGCAGCCGCGCGGCGCGAGTCCGGCGAGGATCTCGTAGAAATCAAAGGGGACCTGATTCGGGTCGTTGTGGTAGATTTCGCGAATCCGTGGCATATACCGGTCGCTGGTCCAGCCCATCAGGTTACCCTGATAGTAATCGTGAAACGGGGTAAACCCACAACTGGTGATGGTGGCCTGTAGTCGCTCATCAAAGAGGGCGGTGAAGAGGGCGTTGTGTCCACCGAGTGAATGTCCAATCACCCCGATGCGAGCAGGGTCAACCTGCGGTAAACCTTCCAGCAGGTCGACCGCACGCATGTTGTTCCAAATCGCTTTCATCGAGCCACTGGCGTAATGGCTTCCGTCGGTTTTGAAGTCATATCGATATTCCCCAAATGAGGGATAGTCCGGCACGATGCAAACGAATCCCCGTTCGGCCAGTTCGTGGGCATAACGCAAGTTGATCAGACCACCCAAGCCGACCGGCTCGTCTTTGCCCACGTGGTTTGTCTGGTGCAGGCAGAGCATGGCGGGGGCTGACCGCTTATCCGTCAGGTTGCGGGGAATGAGCAGCCAGGCGGGGACACGATCGTGGGGTTCGGGTGTATACGTCACCTTTCGACGGATGTATTTGTCGAAAATCTCTTCAGAGTGCGTCTTGACTTCCAGCGGTACGCGCTGTGAATCGTCGGGCAGCGGGCCCATCACCACTTGCATATTCGTACGAAGGTGTGCCCGTCGGCGAGCCCAATCGGCGGGGGTTTTGACGGGTGCCAAGGTCCCTTGGGCGTCGCGAACGACGAGCAGTTCCGAGTGGTCAGGATAGGGGATCGCGATTGATTCCGGGGGGGCCGCCGAGGCGGCGTGCAACGGAATCAGCAGCCAGGGGGTCAGCAGCAAAGGGAATCGCAGTCGCGACAGAAAACTCAGACCTGGAGATCGCCGCATCATGATCGTCTCGCTCTCGTACGCGGGTCAGGGGACTCCGGATGACAGGTTTGTCGCCACAAAGGAAGAATTCCTGATTCCCATTAGTGTTTCTCCCAATCCAAGAAACATCAAGTCAGCTGGCGCGGTTCCCCTCGGCAGACCGGGTTCCTGTCGGGACAGGGGATCGCGGCTGGTGGCTTTCCTTTTTGGCGAGGATCCTTCATTCTTCGCCCATCGTGATTGCGAAGGAGTTGGTTGCGGAAAACGGGAAAGTGTTGAGATGAATGAGACTCGCATGCGTGTCGGACTGGGGCATGACCGGCATCGGTTGGTTCCAGGGCGTCGCCTGATTTTAGGTGGAGTGACGATCGATTATGAGATGGGGCTCGATGGTCATAGCGATGCGGATGTGCTCTTGCACGCGGTGACGGATGCCCTGTTGGGGGCAGCCGGATTGGGAGATATTGGCGAGTGGTTTCCGAATACCGATCCACGCTGGGCGAATGTGGATTCGGCAATTTTTCTGCAGCAGGCTGTCCGTGAAGTACAAAACCGAGGTTGGAAGATCGTCAACCTGGATTGCACCATCCATGCAGAACGACCCAAGCTTTCCGCGTATAAGAAACCGATCGCACACCAGATTGCCTTGCTCTTGAATCTTGATCCCAGCCAAGTGAACGTCAAAGCCAAGACGGGGGAACGGGTCGGACCGGTAGGTCGACAGGAAGCGATTGATGCAGATGCCATTGTCTTATTGGCGGGAGCGGATGATCCCGCGAGAGACGCTGGAGCCGTTCGCATAAGCTGACGCGGTTTTTGCGTCAGGTCGAGATCGTGGCAGGGGATTCGGATTCGGATTCGGGCTCGGTCGATTCGCTTTCGGGGGTCTCGGCGATCTTCGCCTTCCGTTTCCGGAGCGAATCCGCCAGGGGAAGAGCATCGAGTCCCCGCAGACCAAACAGTTCCAGGAACTGTCGGGTTGTTTCATACAGGAACGGTCGACCGAGCGTCTCTTCTTCACCCCCAATCCGCACCAGACCTCGTTCCATGAGATACTTCAGCATGTCCGTGCATTGGACACGACGAATCGTTTCAATGTCAGCTCGTGTCACCGGTTGCCGGTAGGCGACGATGGCGAGCGTCTCGAGTGCCGGTGGGGTCAGTTTCAGCTCCGCCTGTCGCTGATGCAGTTTGCCCAGCCAGAACGAGTAGATCGGTTTGGTCAACAGCCGAAATCCACTGGCAATACTCTCGATATGAAATGCCGATTGATCGTGTTCAAAAGCGAGATTCAACTGATCGACCACTTGCTTGGCATCGTGCACATCGGCGAGTGTGGCAAGCTGAGCCAGTCTTTTGGCTGAGAGGGCCGCGTCTGATACCATGAGGACCGCTTCGGTTCGGGCCATTTTTGGTGTGCGAACACAGGCGGGATGCGTCCCTTCGATCACCAGTAGGGTCGAAGCGTCGTGATCAGGCTTGGCGAAAAAGGACCAGCGATGCCCCTGATAGGGAGTGTCACGCCATCCTGTTGGGGTGACATTCGAGTGGCAACCCCAAAACGAATCGGTCCTCATCGTCGCTGCTGCCATTCGATGACTTGATCCAGGACCTTCTGAACCGCTTTCAATGGTTGATCCGCCTCGGCTTCAAAACGGTACGAGACACTGGAAGTTTCTGCAGGGGTATACGAGCAGATGAAAACGAACAGTCCCGTGCGCGAACCCGGTTCCAGTCGAAAGCTGCGAATGTCCAATTGATTCAGTCGTTCGACGGCGGCACCCCAGGTGACCTCGTCCTTGTTGAATTCACGGGATTGGGAATCGCGAGGATCGACGGAATTTCGGGGTGCAGGGTTCCGCTGAGGTTCTGGCTCGGAAACTTCTTCCGAATAACCAATCTGTTGGATTTGATTGTTGGACGGGGCGGTCAGTGGCCGGGAAGGGGCATCGGCGCTGTTACCCGAATTTCGCCGCTTTCGTTCGTACTTAATCTCGCGATTCTCGCCGAGTTCTTCCGATGTTGTCAGATTCGTTTTGCCATCGTCCGTGGGGTCAGTGGGGGGCGAGGAACGGGAACGCTGGGGTTGCTCGGGGACTCGCTGAAGATCGTCACCCCAGCCGGCAGTTGATGCAAGCTGATCGCGTGGTGGTCGACTTTTATTGTTGGTGGAATTGGAAGGAGAGCGCTTGCGCAGGGGACCCTCTCGATCTAACCCTTTATCAGCACCGAATCCCTCAACATCCTCGAAGAGTTCATCATGCGGTGATCGGGCGGAATGTCCAACCCGTCTTTCCCGGTCATTTTGACCCTCTTCTTCGAGCGGAGAGGCAACCACCGGCGCAAACTGCGGAATGCCGAAGATTGCCAGCGCTGGAATCGTCAGCACTGGGATCATCAATAAAATCGTTGCAACACCATGAGACCGCATGATCCACCTCCTTGTGGCCTGTTTTCTCGCCCGACAACCTCCAGCAAAGTCTGGGTGATCGAAGAGCATGGTGATCCTAGAGAAAATTCTCAGGTGTGGCAATCGGAGATTGTCATTCTGCCCATTGACTTGCAATTCGTCCGCGTATGGCACGATTTTCACGGGGGGACCGGTTGAGGAGATTTCCCCCCTCAAAGAACTTCGTGATCAATAAAAAGTCGAGATTGACTCAATTTGATTCAAAAAAAACACTTAATGCGAATCCGTGTTGCGATTTTTTAGATCGTTTTTGATCGGTGTTGGGCTCAATCAATTCGGGGTTTCCTGTGCCGGACAGATGGTGTTTTTCGTTGATTCCCTTTGTTTTATTGTAGAATCTCTGTGGTGAGGAGATTTTTTTCAGGCGGAATGATCGTTGAAGACTTTGGAATTAATGAAACAATTTCAATCGAATACGATCAGAGACTTGCTATTTGGATTTTTATGAGCGTATGATTGTGCGGACGACGTTTTACACTGACGTGCTGGAAAAAAGAAGCTCGTTCTTTTGAAGTACGATCCCCCCCATAGAAAATTGGTTTTGAGTTGATCTGAGTGATGGCAATCTTTTTGCTACCTCAGCAATCACAGAATTTTGGATATGAGTTTGGATACAGGTACTTTCAGTACGAGGAGATGGCGATGAGTTTAGAAATTCGTGAATCTGACACGGCAATCATTAAAGCGGCACCGCATTTGTTCGTTCGCAGTGGGATTTTAGAAGGGGTTTCAGAAGCACTGAAGACAGGGCACGTGACATCGATCGGTCGCGCCCCGACGAATCAATTGATGATCCCGGATGAACTCTGCAGTCGCAATCACTGTGAGGTCTTTTTCGAAGGGGGTGCTTGGCGAGTACGTGACCTTGGCAGTCGGAATGGGACGCGGGTCAATTCCCAAGAAATCACCGGCGATGTGATTCTCACCGACAACTTCCAGTTTCAGATTGGCAATACATTCATCGAATTCCTGGCCGATTATAAGCGGGCCACTGAGGCGGCGGGAGCAAACACTGAGATCGGTCAAGAGACATCGCGGCATGTGCCGCTGAGTTTACACCGCCAACGGTCTTCGCACTCCGAGCCACGTCCTGAAATTGTGCATGCCACCGACAAGACACGGTATACTTCGGTGGATGTGGACTTGACCCCCACAACCAGCGAACCAGCCCAACGGCTGGTTCGACTGGGATTGAGAATGAGTGGCGAGGTGGATGTTCGTCGATTGTGTGAGACGGTGTTGGAGAGTTTGTTTGACGTCACGCCGTCGGATATCGGTGCCGTCCTGTTGTTCAAGGATCTGGATCATCCCGGCCAGGATCCTCGAAACTTGGAGTTGATTGCCTATAAGTCCCTCAATTCCCGCCCATTTGAGCGTGTTTCCGACTATGTCACCAACTATGCACTTGAGTCGCGCGCTGCGGTAGTGGCTCATGATGTGAAGGCCGATGATAAATTCAGTTCCAGTGACAGTTTGCGAGATATGCGTGCCGAGAGCATCATCTGTGCTCCGATTCGGATTGGCAGTCGGATGCTGGGGTTGATTCAGCTCTATGCAACGAATCCTGATAATCGACTGCAGGCCGACGACGCGGAATTCACTCTGGCCGTTGCGGATCAGTTGGCAGGTGCCTTAGAGAATCTGAAAGAGCGAAGTCGACTTGCTGCGGGGATCGCCCGGTTTGAGCAAGAGAACAAAACTCTGCGTGAACAGCTCTTAATTGAGACAGAACTGGTCGGAGATAGTGATGCGATTCGGCGGCTGCGTGAGCGAATTCTGCGAATTGCTCCGACAGGTGCCACGGTCTTGATTCGGGGTGAAAGTGGTGTCGGGAAAGAGCTGGTGGCTCGTGCCATTCATCAACACAGTAACCGTGCCGAAGCGCCATTCGTGACCATGAACTGTGCTGCACTTTCGGAAAGTCTGCTCGAAAGCGAACTCTTCGGTCATGAAAAGGGTTCATTCACAGGAGCGGTCAGCCGCAAGATCGGAAAGTTTGAACAGGCACATGGCGGCACGATTTTCCTGGATGAAGTGGGTGAGATGAGCCCTGCGATCCAGGCAAAATTCCTCCGTGTTCTGGAAGGACATCCGTACGAGCGAGTCGGTGGGGGAACGGAAGTTCGGGTTGATGTTCGAGTCGTTGCTGCAACCAATCGGGACCTGGAGAATTCGGTCGATCAGGGTCGTTTCCGCAAGGATCTTTACTTCCGGTTGCAGGTCATGGAACTGCTGGTGGAACCACTGCGAGATCGGCGAACGGACATTGCCATTCTGGCCAAACATTTCATGCAACGTTTTTCCAAGAAATGTGGTCGTTCGGTCACCTCGATCCTTCCTTCCGCGATGGCCACGCTGGTAAACTATGGCTGGCCGGGAAACGTTCGTGAATTGCAAAATACCATTGAACGTGCCGTGATCCTGTGTCCTGGCGAAACACTCGGCCCTGCAGATATCCAGTTGTCCGCTTTGGGGCGATCTGATTCGACCTCAACGCTTTCGGTCTCGACTGCAGGTTATCGACCAATCTCGATTGATCTGATTGAACAAGAACATATCCTTGCGACCTTGGAATGGACCAAATGGAATAAATCCCAGGCGGCTCATATTCTTAACGTCGAGCGGTCAACGTTGGATCGCAAGTTGAAGAAATACGAAGTTGAGCGTCCTAACCGCAGGTAGGGTTCGTCTGGTGGGAAGATCCGGCAGCCATCTCTGGTGCTGGAAGTTCTCGTCATCGCCAAACTTCTGCCACGGATAGCTGACCTTGGCCAACAAATGTGACTTGATCGATGTCTCATTTTCGCAATTCGCTGACAACAAGGTCCGCTGGGAATTTGTCCCAGCGGACCTTTCGTCCGTTCGGCTTTCTCGTGGTCGGTCTGGTCTGGCTGATTGCTTTTTGCTGCTGGTTCAACAGTTTTGGGATGCCGAATAATCCAGGTGTCCAGCGATGGATGCTCTGGACCATGATCCCGTTTGATCTTTGTGACCTGATTGATCCCCCGGTCATTGCTGGTGCCGACCCTTGGAGTTGGTTGGCTCTACTCCAGCGAATTCCTTTTCTCGGCGTCGCCGTGATGATCTGGCTCGGTGCCTGGGGTTATGGGTCGGTGATTCTTCGCTGGCTCAAAGTGGAACTGAGCCCCCCCGAACGACTCTTTTTTTCCCTCTGCATTGGGCTGTCGCTCATCTCGCTCGTCACGCTCGTGCTGGGTCTGTTTGCGGGGCTTCATCGTGGACTGTTCGTGGCACTCTTGATTTTCGGGCCGTTCATCGAGCTCTGGCTTCGTGGGAATGGCATTCGGGGCTTGGCATGCTCTTGCCGACCGTCCGCACTGTGGGGGAGGGTTGCCTCACGGCGACAAGCCGTTTTGGCGTTGATGATCATGACCCCGTTCGTGGCGGTGCAGCTACTGGGGGCGATGTCACCCCAAACCGATTTTGATGTTCTGGAGTATCATCTCGGGGGCCCGAAAGAATGGTTTCAGCAGGGACACATTTCGCGACTGCCGCACAATGTCTATACGAACTTTCCGTTTCTCTCAGAGATGTTAATTCTTGCGGGGATGGTTGTTTATGGTGATTGGCAATGGGGCGCTCTGGCAGGACAGGCTTGCATTGCGGGATTTGCACCACTCACTGCACTCGGGTTGTATGCAGCAGGACGCCGCTGGTTTTCGGAGCGAGCGGGATGTCTTGCGGCGCTGATTTCCATGACTTCACCCTGGACTTATCGGATCTCGATCATTGCATACGCCGAAGGGAGCCTCGCTTGTTATTTATTCGCCTCGCTGTTTGCGGCGATGTTATATCGAGATCTATCACGGGGCGAGCCGTCGGGAGCTGGGTTGCCACAAAAAGCCCTAGCATTTCTGACGGGTCTGATGGCGGGAAGTGCGATGGCCTGTAAGTATACAGGGTTGATTTCGGTCGTCATTCCGATGGCGTTACTGATGCTCTGGATCACGCTCAGCCTCCCCCAACCCCCTCAAATTCG